>Ga0209535_1000224_pt1 | contig 38760 bp, 44 predicted proteins | sample LinPmetageLP28_FD_184041 | JGI IMG/M metagenome (GOLD analysis project Ga0209535, IMG submission 184041) | Marine viral communities from the Pacific Ocean - LP-28 (SPAdes) (version 2) | ecosystem: Environmental > Aquatic > Marine > Oceanic | place: Pacific Ocean | collected 2009-08-22
TCAAGGATGCCGGTTACCGTTGTTGAGTCCACACCTTTTATAGAAGCAAAAGTAGTTAGCCCTGTAATGGTCAGTGTACCCGCAGACATAGTAACTACATGGTCTACCGCCTCAACTACATTAGTGCCATCACAAAACAACAACATAGTCTTACCGCTAGGAATAGCAATACCAGAACCAGAAGCTGTTTTAACAGTAACTATCTGCCCTGCACCGTTTTTTACAATGTAAGTTTTACTTAAAGCCGGGCAAACTACAGTACCTGCGGCACTAAGCTGAGTATTAGTATCAGTAAGAGAGAGCATCGCACAACGAGACTCAGAAGTAAGCCCACTAGCGATAGTTAGCGTATGAGAGTTGCTAGACCAAGTGTTTATTGTCGCTAATCCTGCGATGGCTTGCTCAATCATAGTGGTTATGTTTTCGTTTACTACTGTACCCCACGAACCACTAAGTTCTCCTTGTGTAGGTAAAGCTAGTTTTAAAATTGAAGTAAACTGAGTTGCCATTTAATTAACCTCAAGCTATCCGTATGATAGCGGTATTGTTGTTTGCTGTTGGAAAAGTTATGTCAAACGAAGATCCGTATCCGCTACCGCTTGTGTAATCTGATTTCTTATCCGCTCCAAAATCTAATACTGCTATCGCAGGATTACCTGCACCTGACGATCTGTATATAAGCGCCCCACGAGCAGTTATGATAGAATCTGCCCAAGATACTGTAGCGAAACTAACATATGCCGTGGTTTCTGTAGAAGTAGCACTGGTCGATAGGGTTAACGTTTTACCCCCTGCGGTATACCCCGTGCCTGAAACTTCATTTGTAACAGCGTATGCGGTAGTATCCGCTCCTAAATCAGCATCGGACGTATATAAAGCTATCTTAAAAGTTTGAGACGTGTCACTACTAAAGTCCATCTCTCCACTAAGAATAGCGACTTTAAAAGATGTACACATTGTCTGCGCTATAGACATTTATATTTCCTTAAGTAACTGGGGTTCTAAACTGCCCAGAACGATATACGTCTTCGCGTAACTTACCATCGCCAAGATTTTTTAGTAAACTAATAGATAATAAATACATTTTCTCATAGTTAGCTATAGTATCCGCCTCCCCTTTCATAAATCGTATTGCTTCTAAAAGCGCCCCGTTTAACAAAGCAGAGTCAAAATTTGTACCCAACCAAGAAGTCCCTGCGGTTACTATAGATGCGGGGTAGTGTCCATATATATGCTCTAGTTCATAGTTAGCATCAGGAGTGGGAGCAAGCTCTATTTGGGTATCACTATAGTAAGCGTAAAACTTAGGAAGACCGTAATGAGCCGAAGTATTTATAGGATACGCTTCACGTATAAAATTAACGTCTTTATTGAGTAAATACGTAGAGGTACTGTTACTTATGACAGCTATACTATATGTGTACAAAAAATCACTAGGGAGCGTGTATAGTTTGTTTGTCTGTACTAACGGCCCGTCATCTGTTTTACGCAATGCAGGTATTTGAACAGAGTTATGTATCTTCTGTTCGGTCTGTTGCGTAAACATAGCAAGTTGATCTGCGGTAAAGGTAGTCTCGCAAACGTCTTGAATATTGGCTTTTAGCTCAGTATAGTTCATGTGTTATGCCATCGGGCCACGAGCATACAGCCCTTTAGTCGCTGCACCAGTACCACGAACTTTTATTTTGCGAGACGTATCCTTCTTGACCTCACCGCCATTTTTATACCCAGTTACTTTTTTCCTAGGTTTCATCTGCATAGTACTACTCCTGTTAAGTTGTGACTGTGACTTGTCCTACATTACCTATAGCTAGTAAAGTATTAGGAGTAAGCTCAAACGGGTCTGCTCCACCTCCTACTGGGTTCCAGCCCCACTGTATACCCCTGCTACTATTAACGCCGGACTCGCCTATACTTCTATCAGGACGAGGATCACGTATAGCTTGAGGATCATCTACAGGAAACTCACCTAACCTTAGCTGCGGGTGGTCAGAATTCCAACACTCGTTACACGCTTTTAAGTTAGTATTGTTTCCTTTTACTATTAAGTCTCGTAAAGCCCTCAGTTTATATTGAAACCCGCATATATCGCAATCAGCTATAGCTCGTTTGTTTGATGCAAACCTAGCGCCCATTATACATACCCAATACGTGGTACAAAACGAGCCGAAGCCTTCTCCCTATCTTCACCAGCAGCTAATGCAAACTGTTCTTCATATGCTTCTTTTAACATGCCAATTCTAGGTGCAAGGTCTGGGTCTTTCATAGATATATAGTAAGCTAAACCTGCGACTAAACAAGGTAGGAACCTAAAATTCATGTCCGCTGTTTGTACACCACTTCCCGCGTCTTGTACACGCCGCATACGGTAGTATTTAAATATGTAATCATTATTGTCCGGTACAGGCCATACGTTTATTGTAGGATGATCACGTAACCGTTCGATCCATACCTGTATGGGTCTGCCTTGTGTTAGCTTGTTAGGTATAGAGGCATAGGTACTTACACTAATACGAGATATGTTAAGGTCAGATTGCGTTGCAGTAACTCCGCTATTAGTACGTATTACCTGTTCAAGCAAATCTATAGTGTCTGCGGGTAAGTTATACTCAGATGTGCCTTTAACAAGGGCTACAGTGCCTTCATCTATAGTCCAAAGATTAATACCGCGATTTTGCCATTCTATAGTCATTAGATTCATAGAACGTCTAGCAGTACGTAGGTCGTACCCAGAACGCATTTCTCGCCCCGCACGTTCCCACGCTTCTTCAGCGATCTCCGTAAACTCCATGTCAAATGCTGTAGTACCTGACGTAGCCATTATTACCTCTTACACATAAAGTGTTTTCTTACGTCTACTTTCCATGACTTGCCCACACCCAGTAGCAATAGAACGCTTACCTCTAGCAAGCCCTCCTTTACGTAGCTTTACAGTAGCTGGCTTTGTGTTCTTAACTACCGTCTTACCCTTTGAACCTGCGCGTTTCTTCTTTTTAGCTGTAGCTGCTCTCTCACCCTTACTAAGCGATTGCGCCTTGCTCCTAGGCAAGCATCTGTCAGGGTTCTTCTTGTCTTTAGACGTTCCACACTTGCCCTTAATCTTACCGTCTGTGCCGATACGAACCCAATCTTGGTCTACCCATTTTTTAAGGTCGCCCATTACTTCTTACCTTTTGATCCCTTCGCATAGTTCGGATCTTTGCAATACTTGGATGCCGCCATGTTCGCGTATGCAGAAGGGTATGTATCAAAGGTGCGTTTCGCCCACGCTTTGCCTTTAGGACATATCTTCCCACCGGACTTATAATACCTACGCATTATCGCATTTTAGCAGGACGTACACCCTTACGAGCAATACCTGCACCACGTACTTTAGCTTTACTGGTTCTTTTCTTAGCACCACCTTTGGTGTTACCTTTGGTAGCCATACCACCACCTTTCATACCACCTTTGGTAGTCATACCACCACCTTTCATACCACCTTTGGTAGTCATACCACCACCTTTCATACCACCTTTGGTAGTCATCATGCCGCCACCGGCTTTTAGGTTTACACCACGACCCATCAACACATCCTTTTGAGTTATCTTACCATCACCACTTAGGTCTTTCATGCCGCCTTTGGCGTAACCCTTAGTGGTCATACCACCACCTTTCATACCACCTTTAGTACTCATTTTCGTTTTCATAGCGCCACCACCTTTCATTTTAGGCATGTCCATACTCATCTCATCTTCACTAGGAGATATAAACTTACCTTTTCGTTTTTTGTTTGTCTTTTCGTTCATATAATCCCGTAAAGACTGCCCCGGAGCTAGGTCTTCTTTACTGACCGCCGCCATTTTTTTACCATCTTTTTCATAATATAAAGATCCAGCTTTTTTAGCCGCCGCCATGCTTTTATATTGCTCAAAGCCAGAAGGAGTTTGATTTGATTTTACTTTAGGAGGCGGGGTCATTGGGGTTGCAGGTTTACTAGCTACAACTTTTTTACTAGCCGCCTTTACTTGATCAGCTTTTTTACCAAGAGCTTTAGCTTCTTGCTCGCTTTTACGTATATTAAACCCTTTACCTACAGGTTTAGCGCTTTGCGCTTTAAAATTAGGAGGAGTTTTCTTAGCTACTTTTTTAAAAGGTTTAGTATCTTCCTCCTTCGTCTGTTTTGTAAAAGGCTTAGTATCTTTTTTCTTCGTTTGTTTTTTAAACTTTGCCTTCCTTTTACTTTCTGCACGACGATTTTTGGCTGTATTATCGGCCTTAAACATATCAAAGATACCCATCATTCTTCTCCTGCATATAGATTGTCAAATGTAATACCTGCATCCATATAGCTACTGTCACACTCTGCACTGTGTGTCCACTGACTAGGTCTAAAATCTGGTGGCCCTTCTCCGCACTCCCAAAGAGCAGGATTTGTAACTCGTACTCGGTTATTAGGTAGGGCTACTATATTACCTGTCCACGCCCCTGCATCAGTCAACTCTATAACGTGACTCTGTTTATGTTGTGCAGGATCATCTGATATATGACTATCAGTATAATCTACTGTAAACATGTACTTGCCCGTATGAAACTCCCCATCTATCTTACATATCCACGGACTAGAGCTAGCTCTGTCGTAGATGTGTACATGATGGTTACGAGAGCTACAATCCCAAGGTTGGCATAACCTTGAAGTCATAGCTTCAGGCCACTCTTCTAATATAGTGTCCCCTACCAACGCAGTTATGGGCATACGCGCCCACATAGCACCGCCATGTACATTAGGTTCATTGTCATCATCGTATGTCTCTGCCCCAGTAAACACTACTTGGAAACTAAGAGACCTATCAGGGAGTGAAGTAACGGCTATAGCTAACGCATGGATATACTCACCATGATACTTCTGGTGGTTGTGCGTGTACTCCCTCCTAACCCAACATTTAAAATGTGGAATATTTGATTGTAAATAAGCCATTTAACAATTCCATTTACGTAAACTTTTATTTATGCGACTGTTAGGGTCGTTAGCCGTTTTAGCACTTGTATTACGTTTCTTCATCCCCTTCATACGCGCACAAAAAGACTTACGACGTTTAGCGGCCTTAGAACCTTTTTTTAGCTTACTTGGCTTAGTGGTTACCGCAGTCTTTAGCTCACTACCGGGATTTGCTCGTTTGTAACTGTCTACGCCTTTCTGGTTGAGGCCACCAGACTCACTCTTGCCTTCCTTTCGTGTCCAAGCAGGGGATTTTTTTACTCCCCCGCCTTCCTTATAATAACTACGCATAAAAAACTGTCAAAGAAGATAACGTAGTTTGCGTGTATAACACATACCCTCCAGACTTAAATAACACACCGTCGTCAGGCACGTCAGGATATTCTGTAGAGTTTGCTGCCGCACAGGTATTAAACTGCATACGAATGCCACCAGTAGCGTTAGTCTCTCGAAAGGTAATAGTACCTGCTGTAGCAGTATTTACTGCGTACATGCCTTTAAGCCGCATACGCCCTTGAAACATAGGTGCCGCAATAGATGTACCTGATCCTGCACTAACATTACCCGCAGGATTACCAACTGCTGTTATAGAAGCTAACGTAGCGAAATGTTGTGTACCTACAGCGGTATCAGCGTTTGCACCTGTAATAGACTCGGTAACCGCCGCACCTGTCTCATCTGTACCAACAACAGTAAAGGATTTACTACTGTCGTTACCAGCACTAAGAATAGTTACATTCCTAGGCTGGTCAAAAGTAACAGCACCTCCAGAAGCCAAAGCTCCACCTATTACAAGCGCAGCATTATTACCGACAGAGGCGGCTGTGGATATACCATCAGGGTCGGCGGCAGCGGCAGTTATAAATGTCGATTCAATATCAGAAGACATAAACTACTCCTATAAAGTTAACTATTAAGCTGCAAACGCAAATACGCCAGTAACACCTGTACCAATAGAACGTAGGTCAGTGGAGATGTTCCAAATACCCGCAGTTGTACAGTAGAAGTAGATACGTGATCCAGTACTCATGCAGTTAGTAGCAGCATTAGCTGGAGTAAACTTTAAGGCGGTTTCGCCCGCAGTCGATACATCAAACGTCAATGCATTAGTAGCCGTGCTTTCAATTACAGAGCCTGTGGCAAACGCATCAGTACCTGCACAATCAAACCGCAAGAAGGCCGTACCGCCAGCAGTATCTTTACTCTGAGCGTGAATACAGACTACACCTACAGTAGCAGCGGGGAGAGTAGTAATCTGTTGTGCTGCGCCAGTAAACGGGTTGACATTAATTCCAGCGACGTAGGTAATAGTAGCGCCAGTGGCTTTAGCAGTAACTGTTTGACCAGCTAAAGTGGGTTGAATATTAATACCCAAAACATTAGTGGTAAAGTTACCATTGCTATCTAGATTAAGAGTGGTGGTCTCTGTGCCAGTGTTGGCTGCTGTTGCTACAATTTGAAAGCCGTTTTCCGAACGAACGGGGCCATTAAAAGTGGTATTCGCCATTAGATTATCCTCACATGCGAGTTAAGTAAATCTGTCTGCATGTCGTCAGTCGGGCCTGTCAGATTTACCGGAGTTTCCCGATATAGTGACAATCTAGCTTATGTATTAAGTTAAGTCAACAAAAAAGGGGCCGAAGCCCCTTAGATGTACTACATGACGGTGTTACGCGCCGGGGCTTCCGAAGATCCCCAAGGGGTCGGATACGCCAAACGAGTAACGCTCACGAGCTTTATAGCGAGAATTACCAGTGTCAAAGTCTGCATCCATAGATGTAGCCATTGGTGAACGGGTAAAGTGCTTCAAGCCGTTAGGTACGTCAGTCATCAAGAACCATGCATCGGTGTCAGTCAGATAGTGGTTAATAGAGAACCCTTCTGGAATTGAACCGTTGTTCCTGATTGCGTTAAGGTCATTGTCAGCCGTGCCTACACGTCCCTCAGTCTCCAACAAACGAGTTGCAACGAATTGCAAGTTTGAAGGAATAATGAGCTTGCGAGGTTGTGCTGCAATCAACAAGCCACGCTCGTCAGTCCAGCCTCCAATTTGAATAATAGCGGCTTCTAGAGAAGTCTCATTCAAATCAGCAGGGGTAGCTGGTTCATTAGAGTTAGTGCCACCACTTACTAGTGGGTGGTCAGTAGCACAAAGCTCTTTTCCATCACCGTAAGTTGTACCACTGGAGAAAGCATTGTTCAGAATAGACGCTGCTTTAACCTGCTTGGTGTAAGCCATAGCGCGAGCTAATGCTTTGGTATAACGAGCAGACAGTGAGTCATACAAGTTATCTTCAATCGCTTCTTCAGTGATTGAAAAGCCCATAGCAACGGTTTCATGCGTGTAGCGTGCAGTGAAAGCCTCTTGCGCGTTGTCATACTCAATTGCTGCACCTTCACCTTTGACAGGGGCAGAACCAAAGCCTGACAGCTTAGTTTCCTCTTCAAAAGAACGATCAGAAGATTCAGTTTCAAAAATCTCCTTATGCTCTTCGCCATACTTTGCGTACTCTAAACCGAACAATGCGTTCAATCCGGGGAGTAACTCTTTTAGTAACTGCGCTCTTGAAATAGCCATGAGTCAACTCCTTAGTTAGACACAATGCCAGTACCATAAGCATGGTACGGGAGGTTAATTTTAATCAACAGATCGGTATATGCATCACCAATAGCTGACCCCGGCTTAGTCACAAATCCAACAATCTTAAACGCTTTAGTGGCAGTTGCAGTCGTAGAGTTGACCTGCATTGTAGAATTGCCAGTAGTAGTGTCTACAGAAGTTGTAGCGTGTTGTGCCGCTGGAAAGTCAATATTGTGGTTAAGATCCGTCTGTGTTACTGCTCCATTAGCTTGCGCTTGGAACAAAACATTAGGGTCAGTCACAACATAGGCTTTAGCGTTCAAAGCTCCAGAGGGGTAGTACTGTGAGAACGTAGGCTGGTTCTGGTCGTTAATATACTCACAACCAACAAACACGCCAATAGCACCAATGCTAGAACCACCAAGATTATTAGTAGTAGCATCTGCGCCAGTTCCAGCAGCAATGTTAACGTACCCATCGGTGTGTAGCTCTACAACAGAACCAAAACCAATGTTTTGCGCGACCCCAGCAGGGTCTAGCAAGTACGTATCAGATGCACCCGCATAAGCGGTACCATCCTGCCGTCTTACGGGCCGTAACCCGTATCCTGCGCTTGTAGAAGACATAGTATGTATCCTTCATTAAAAGTTAAGTTAGGTTCCCCTACCAAAGGTAACCTTCGTTTTCCGCTCATTAAAGAGCGGCATACGTGGATCGTTATCTCGCATGAAGTTGTTGTCTACTGACTGCATCTGATTATCGGTCTGAGATTGATAGTACTCAGTCCTCTCTTCAGCTAGTTCTTTTGGAGCTTTGCATAGCATTAACCCTCCAATTACTACATTATCCTTAAACCGTTCTTGCTCGGTAGTGACCATAGTAATTTCGGGATGATCCTCTGCTTTTACAGGCTCCCAACCTTCACGCAACTTTGAAGAGACATTAGTAGCATCAACATTGCCCTGCGTACTCACACGTATCCAACGAAATACATAGCCCGGCTCTTCGTTAGGCGAAGGTAAAACCTCCGGCTTCGACCAAGCCTTCTTTCGGGCCGTTTTTTCACGGGTATCGAGTTCACGATTTGTACGATTTAGTGCATTCTTAGCCATTAGTTACTCCTCATATTTAGTGCAGCTACATTCCTAGCGTATTCCTCAAGTGGGACTCCTAATCTCTTAGCAATAGCCACTTCAGATTTTTTTAGCGTCACCTTCTTAGATGACGTACTTCTTGTAGCGGGCGCGACGACATTAGATCGTCGTTTAGGTTTTACTACTTCATCGAACTGCTCTGGAAACAATTCACGCATACGAGAGTCTATTTTCTCGTAGTATTCATCACTAGAAGGATCTACTCCTTCTGACTCAACAAGTTTCTGATGCAGTCCCATAGCGTACCCAGTCATTTCAGGATTACTAGGGCCAAACCAAGGGTTAGCTTGCGCCCATTCTGAGGCTCTCTGGTCAACAGAGTGACTAGTTTCTGAGACGGTACTTGTAGGTTCTTGTTGTACAGCAGTTTCATCGTCTTGTAAAGTAGGGCGTTTAAGATTCTTTAGCTTATCCGCTTTTAAATTAGCCGCTGTTAGTTTTTCTTGCGCCTCAAGCAACTTATCTGCGTCACCTGACTCATACGCATCTTTATAAGCGCGTTTGGCTACAAGCATCTCTCCAGCGGTGTTTTTTTTCGCTTGCTCAATTAACGCTATTTGATTCTTATCTACAGTGCCTTTTAGCTTATTATTTTCCTCAATAAGCGATTTAGCGTACTTTTCTAACTCTTGCCGTTCTCGTGTTGCTTGTTCTTTGGCTCGTCTCTCATCATGGTAGCCTTTACTGAAATGTTTAATCCGGTTGCGTACTTTTTCAGAGTAGTCTTCCAACTCCTCATCTGTAACTTCAGCCGGAGGCTCAGAAGGCTTACGGTTACGGTCAGACTTCGGTACATCGTCAACAACTTCAATTTCAAGGTCATTGTTATTCTCCTCCTCTTTTTTGGGTGGAGCTTCAGATTTTTTACCTGATATATCTACTTCTATAGCGCCAGTAGGCTCTATCTCAATATCGGTATTTGTATCTTCCCCATCAGGAAACTCAAACTCAACTTTTTGGAACGGCATATATTACTCCTTTACACTCGTGATACGCCACGAGGATCGGCTACAACTGCTTCAATTGAGTCATCGTTCATTAAACGATACTCAACACCACCTACCTTAAATCTCGTACCTGTGTTCATACGAAACATCACGTAGTCGCCCTGTTTACACCACGGGCCAGTAGGGAAACGCCCTTCATCAGTATAGGCTTGCTCACCCATATCTAACACAAGACCGATAGTAGACATCACTGTGTCTAGATGTACTTCTCTACTAGATTTAAGAATCCCACTGTCACCATAGGTATCTTCTACCTGTGGCATAGCTACTAGTATTCTGTAGCCAACAGGAGTGGGTAGTTGGGCTTCTAACTCTTCTTCCGTTGTTTCTTCTTGCTTTGGAACTGCACTTAATTCAGTCATTGTCATCTTCCAAGTAGTTGCGCGAGAGGTCATTTACGTGGTTCATACAGGAAGTGAGACCTCGGAGCATTCCTGTTATCTCCTTGTACTGAGCGAAGTCTTTAGCTCCACCATTACTTAGGAAATTACTTGCTGAAGACATATCGTCCTCGATTTTTTCTCGTAGCACGTCAAAGACGGTTTTAGCCATAATCTATTCCTTTTGCTCCCTCATTAATTTAGCTAGCTCTAGATCTATCTTATTGTTGTTCTGCCGCCTACTCGCCGCTAGTTTTACAGCGTCTTTCTCTGTAGACATTCGTAACTCTTCCTTCTCCAGCTTTAACTCTTCCGCCCCAAGCACTGCATCAGCTTGATCTTTACGTGACTTACGTTTGATCTCTGCTGCCCGAAGCTCTGCATCAAGTCTGTCTTTCTCAGCCTTGCGCTTAACCTCTTCTTGCTTGATTTGAATGTCAGCTTGTTGCATCTGTACGATTGGGTCTTGAGCTTTTTCTGCGGCTTGTTTCTGCGCTTGTTCCTGCTTACCTTTCTGAGTAAGTTCAGTTGCAGCTTGACTTACTAGTCGAGAGAGACTTATCTCTATATCTTCAGGTAATTGTGTATTAGGTGTAGGTAAGTCAGCGCCAATACGTTCTTCTATCTTCTTACGATACATAAACGCTAGATGCTCGGCTATATGCGCCTGTAACGAGGCTAGCATCTGTTTTGCTTGAGGGTTTTGCTGCAACATACCCCCGATCATGGGGTCTTGTAAAAACGCTTGGTGGGCTGCTATGTGAGCCTCATGGTCTTGGTATATGAATGCTTTTACTGGCTTTAAGTTCAAGACATCCATGTTCTCACTTAATGGATCTGTGGGCTTTGCGTCATCCTTTATAGGGACAAGTTTGTCAGCATTCTTAATACCTAACACTTCGATCATCTGACGATGTAGTTGCGGCAGATCGTATATCTGCGGTGCCTGTTGCGCCATCTGCAACACTGCTTGGTACTGTACTACCCTTTGAGCCATTGTAGAGCTATTAGGATCACTTACAGGTATAACGTCTACCGCCATGTAGTCGTCTTGACGTGCGGTAACTGCTCCCCGCGCAGGTTGATAAGCGTAATCTGTAGGAGCGTACTCGGACATGATAGCTTTGAGCATTTTAAACTCTTGCTTCATGGCATAGTGGACACGCGCTTGCACTGCTGCCATAGGCTTCAGCGTTCTTTCTAACAACGCTAGCGTAGTACCCACTGGGGCATTAGCTGACATGTCAGATATGTTCATATCACTAATAGCGCCTAACCTACGACCTTCAGTTGTAATCTGGTTAAGTAATGCTAACAAAGTTTGACTTGGCTCCTTGTAAGGAAGCGGCATAATATTCTCACGAATACTGCCTGATGGTACATCTACATCCTTAAACTCTCCCGGCTCTATGGGCGTGTCATCGCCTTTGATCCGCAGTCCACGAGACTTTAGGCCTCCGGGGAGGTTAGAGAGCGTACCAGCGTCCACCAATTGCCGTATAAGCGAGGTTCCTGCTTTAGCGTACCCCCCTATGATATGTATCAGTCCAAGGCCGTAGAAGCCAAATCCGGGGACATATACGTAGTGTACAAAATGTTGACGCTTTAACATCAACATATCGTCAGGGTTCCAATTACGGCGTATAGATAGTACTTCTCCAGTTCCTCGGTCTAACGTGATAATGTAAGGCTTGGCTATCTCATCGTCGTCTTCGTCAATCCCCTCAATAGTTATATCAGCGTGTATCTCGTACAACGAGTACCTGTCGTCATCCGTTATAGAGTACCCACTATCTTCAGCTTTCTTTTCTTCAATATCACTGTGGTAAGGGGTTGGTTCTCCTAACTCAATATCTTTATAAAACCCGCTGGCCTGTAGCTTGCGTATCTCATTCTTAGTTTTCCGCATAACGTGCGTTACACGCTCTGCTGTTTCTATATGAGACGCTCCATATGGCACGATAACGTCTTCTGCGGTTATGTATATGGCTACCTGTCTACCTATATTAGGATCGAAGTAAACCTTCTTAAACGCCGATCCTGCGAGTCCTAGGCTATATAGCATCCGTTCGTGTTCGGGACGATACTCTACCATCACCTCTGTAAGCTCATAGTTCATATCAGCTTTAACACGTTCCGCCGCTTCTGTTTTCTCCCTAGTTTCTTCCCCTAGTACCTTAACCCGTACTGGGCCAGCCGCAGGAAAAGTCTCACTCATTGTCTCTGCTTGGAACCGTATTGCAGCTTCGGCTAGAACAGTAGAGTGGACTCCACAGGCTCCTTCCCAAGGCGTTGTACGCTCCTCATACTTAAACCCTAAAACATCTAACCCTTTAACGTATGTGTCAGCCCACTCCTTACGGCTGTCCATATCGGAGTCTATTAGCCCTATAAGATCACTTGATAGCGACTGCAATATACTATCGTCTAGATGCTCTGCTAGGTTGGTATCAAACGGGAGCATATCAGTAGGGGCAGCGTCAGGGATTAAAGTGATCTCTACGCTACCATCACTCAGGGTAACCATTTCGGGATCTACAATCTCTATCTCTAACGCTTGCTCAACTGGCTCGACCGGCTCATCCCCTTCTATTTCTACATCTATACCTTCGGGGGCAGCAAACATGCCTTTTTCAATTGCCATAATTTAGCCTCTTAATAATACCCACTGCTACGCCGTTTAAAGTATCGCTGTTCCTCTGGTTCATCAGTAGGTAGTCGTATGAACCCACCTTGCCGGAACCGCATTAGAGCCATGACGGTGGAGTCCACCAAGTCATCGTTGCTCATAAACGGAAACCCTGCTATTTCTTCTACTACTTCTTCAGCCCAACGTGTCTGGGGAACCCAGCACAGACCAGACGCTACAATATCAGATACTGAGTTTAGACGCGCTAGTTTATCACCTGACCCTCTATGCGGGGTATATTCTGATACTGGTAGTCCCATCCTACGCATTTCTTGGTAAAGGGCCACACCAGAACTTTTCTTCTCTACAATAAACGAGTCAGGCTCCCAGTCCGAATACTCTTCCATAGCAAGCTCTTTTAGCTCTGGAAACTCCATACGTCGTTTAATGCTATTCAACAGTATTATATTATACGCACTCTCTTCCTCATTATAGAAGACCCCCCACGTAGTTAACGCGGTATAGTCGGCCCTATTGTGTTTTTCTGCCGCAGCATCGAGGGACATTATGATGTATTCGCAAGATGGAGGCTCCTCACTCATCCATAAATTCCACCACTCACGCTTAACTAGGGCGGCTTCTTCTGCGGTAGGCTGTTGTTGGTATTGAGCATTCCACTGAAATGTGGGCATAGATGCCTTAGTACGCATCAACGCTTCTAAATCAAAGAACTCAGGCCACAGGGGTTTTTCAATCACCTCCTTAGTCTCTGAGTCTGCAAACTCTAGTATCGCGGGAAACTCTACTACCTGAAACTGATCAGATCGCTCATTCTGAGCCATATCCTTAATGACACGGCCTGTCAGGTCATCCATATGCCATCTAGTCTGTATGATAGCTACACGACCCCCCGGCATCAGACGAGTACGCGCACCGAACGTATACCACTCATATGCCTTCTCAAACACAGAGAAGTTACCGTTAATCACGTCTTGCTCAGAGTGTGGGTCATCTACCAATAGCAAATCAGCGCCACGACCCGCTAGTGCGGAGCCTACACCACAGGCGTAATACTCTCCCCCTGCGCTAGTATTCCACCTACCTGCTGATTTAGAGTCAACAGCTAACTTAGTAACCGGAAATATAGTCTTATATTCGGGGGTAGCGATTAAATTACGTACTTTACGACCAAAATCTACCGCCAAATCGGTTGTGTGGGACACCATCATCACTTTTTTGTTCGGATTACGCCCCAAAAACCACGCTGGGTAGAAAATAGACACTAATTGTGACTTGCCGTGGCGTGGTGGGATATTTACGCAGACACGATCCTTATCCCCACGCTCAATCTCCATCAACATGTCCGCCAAAATGCGGTGATGTTTCCCAACAATGAAGTCAGGCATCATAGCCTTGCAAAAGTCTATCAGATCATCGTATGCTAGCTTGTTCTGCCGCCGATTTGCTAGCTCATCCACCATTCTCTCAATCTCAACGACCTCATCTGCCGAATACTCGTCAAGATTATCAAGTAATAGCTGGACTTCTTCTTCAGTAAAGTCTTCAGGCGGGGTTTTCATTGACTAACCCCAGTTCGGCATCAACATCTATCACTTCACCGTCTACTATTATTGCGTCCTCGGCCTCATACGCAGGATTTACTAGCTTTTCCAGTTTGCCCCGCAGTTTTGCGCGGAGATCGTCTGTGGATTGGTGGGTGACAGTGATCTCTGACTTCTCAGCGAACAAAGACACGTCTGAAATCTTACCTAATAACTCTAAAGCACGGATTCTAGTGCGTGGGTCAGGGTTCTCAGTCTCTAATATCAGCTTGTTTGTCACTAGGTGACGTATATGTACGGCAGAAGTGGCTACTGACTGTCCAAACTCGGTTAATATATTGTTAGTAAGTACTAACGAGGCTGGGGTCATCTTAGCTGTTCGGGCATTGTTTGTTTTCTTAGATGCTTTCTCTGGGTCTTCTGCATAAGACATAGCCAACTGTGCGGCTACATCCTTATCTTCAGCATTAGGGGTGAGGTCTGCGCCATGCTCCTCTAGCGCAATAGCACTAGCGAAGGCGACAGCGGCCCTTTTAGCCAAGTCCATGTGTTTAATATCTGTAGGTACAGGCACACCTAGCTCTGGTTCTAGCATAAAAGTCATTAATGCATCGCAGGTTATTCACCGAAGACCCCTATATACCAGAAAAAAATTTTTTTAACAAGCCTTTGGGACTCCTATAGGGGGGTGTTTGCTATATAGGGAACGGCCTCAACCTTACCCAAAAAATGCGATTTGTTTGTGGGGATTAGTAATATATAGAGAACGGGACTCCGATAGCTGTGGTCGGGGTGGTGGGGGTAAATCCTCTTGATTCAGGATAAAAACGGCTTTTTTCTGTGTTTTATTGTCTTTTTGTGGGGATTTGTTGACATTACGGGTCGTTTTTGATTTTATAGAGGTGTTCCAGAGACGGCGACCGAGACAAAAACAGCCGGCCTTGACCCCCAACAGGGGATCGACCAAGGGTAACTCTAGTAGATAAGTACAAGGTCGTACAATCTACAACAATGGAACGCTTACACTCAATTCATTTAACTATAGAGGCATTTCATTATGACAGACAAATCAGACGCAACAGTATCACCATTCGCCAAGATCATTGGCGGGTTAACCACTCTCTCGGTTGCCATCAAGTACGGCGACGATTCGGCAGACTACACCGTAGACAATACGGCGCTGATGGGTAGCTACACCGAGTCACTAAAGGCGAGCGGCCTACACGGCGCAATGCTCGACGGTGTGATCAAGGGGCTGAGAGAGACGGCGACCGAGGCCGGTGTCACTAGGCTAACCGGCGCGTTCTTACTCTCACCCATAGCAGGGCGGACGGATCGAACGTCGACATGCCCTGTTGAACTTTGGGAGCCATTGAAGGCATGGTTTCAAGATGGGCAAGATGATGCCACGAAAGCGGCTAGACTAGCCAAATCGGAGGGCGACACGCTCACCCCGATGCAACAGGCTCTACTATCCAATGGCGACAAGAGTGTTGCTACTGTAATGGGTAACCTTAGCGCGAAGATTGACCGCGAGAATAAAGCGGCCGACGCGCCTAAGAATAACCTTCCTAAGCATTGGACGGCGGCGGCGATTCAACGAAATGTGAAGTTAATTGCAGGGCTCAAAAAAGAGTCGGAATCAAAGCACTTTACGGCTGAATCACCCGACAGGGACGTGGTCGAAATGATACTCGCGAACCAGCGAGTTATCACCGAGATCGAAGCCAAGATCAAAATGCTACAAGACACTACTTACGAAGGCTAAACTCACTGCGCCATGGACGGCGCTACCTAATAGGAATCATCATGCACTATTCAGATCCTGATTATGATAAAGAAAGAAAGTTACTTAAACGCCGAGGCAAGCGATTGCTAAAGGCTGGTAGTAACGTACCCCAACCAGCACCAGCTAAGGTTCGCGTTCAAAACCTGCGCGATCTAAAAAAACTACTCAATATGGAGACCGACGAATGAACGCAACCGAACGGAACGAACGTGCCGCCAAGTACATCGCACTGAAGCAATACCAGCGCAGGATGGAACGGCGAGACTGGATCGGGGTGGGCCTTATGTTTGCCCTCTCGGTTTTTCTGGTAACTATAGGACTACTCACCTCGGCTTGACCGATACCCCTGTTCACCTTCGGGTGGATGGGGGATTTTTTTTGGCTTTGAAACCAGTTCCTCTAGTAGCGTAGCGCATAGCAGATCGTCTTAGCCAAGCGTATCCCCTCTGGCCCTCATATCACCAGTCATCTCTATCTCTCCTGAACAAGGAGTCTTCTCTTACCGTCACAGAAACCAGTTCCCTTAGTAGCGTAGCGTATAGTCCTCGGCAGAGTCATGGCAGGGATTACTCCTGCACAAGGAGTGATTTGTAATGTTCCCTTGTAATGTTCCAAATGTTCCGCAATGTTCCCCTAATGTTCCCTTAGAACGGAACATTGTCTAATACTGGCTATTGCTATCAGGCAGGGTCATTCCCTATCTAGAAGTATCGGATTAAGACTGTCTAAAACTGTCTAAAAGTATTTAAAAGTATTATATATATATATATATACCTAATGTTCCCTTTTATTGAAATAGTATTTAGTCCCTCAGAGACTTCCTCAATACTCACCCCCGTCATATAAACCGGTTAACACGATAGTGTGTTCCTTTTTATATTCTCCTTTCTTAGGAGGCATACAAAAACGTCAAATTACGGAACATTGGAACAGTACTTGTATTTCAGTAACTTAGCCAACTACCCTACGGAACAGTGTGGAACATTATCAATAGACACTATTAACCACTATTAGACAGTAACCCCTCCTACTAGGTAGTTTATGACAATATGTGTATAATATACGTAGGGTTGAGATTTGACCTGACGCGACATTTACTTACCAACTAGTCCTTACCAAGGAGAGAAACAATGGAAAGACAAACTGAAGATCCCAAGCTGTTTACCAAGCGTGAGCTAGACTTGTACACAGCACACGTCCTCAAGCACCTTGAAGCGCACATCCTGAGTCACGATACCGCTGACGAGACAGGCGATGAGGTTAAGGCTACTTACCTGCGAATGGTACGCGCATGGCAACGCAATGAAGAACTGCCTACCGTTCAATGGGCAGAGATGATTGCCGATACTTACGGCACACCAGAACCCATCGTGCTAGACCCAGAACTAGCTAGACCCACCCCCACTTACCATCCTAAATAAGGAGTAATCTATGAACACAGCTATTGATATACACAGGCACGTAGCACCCTTGCACGAACGAGTCACGTTGGTTGAGTTGTCCCGATCCCGATGGGGCGCGACCACCTTAGACAAGGAGGCCACCAAGAAACTGTTGACTGCTAACAATGCGCGTAACGGTGCTGCTAGGGTAAACAAGTCCGTACTAGCAGGTTGCGTACAACTCGATCTCGTCAACAAGTACTACCGCGACATCTACAACAAACACGCATACATGACCCAAGCGTTCAACGACAGTGGACTGCGTGTGCTGTGTAACCTCATGTACGAAGACTACGTGAAGACCATCAGTGGCATGATCACTGAGTTTAATGCTCTGGTTGAGGACTTTGTCATTGCCTATCAGTTTGAGAAGCTAGAAGCAAAGCACGTACAGGGTGACCTGTATGACCCAGCGGATTATCCAGACGAGGATATTGTCAGGGGCAAGTTTGACATACGCTACAAGCTGTACCCCATGCCAACCCGTGGGCAGTGGGCATTGGATATGTCGAGCGAGGTGACTGAAGAGATTATGACTCGATTCGATGCAGACATGGCGGACATGGAGACTCGTCTGCTAGGCGACACATGGGAACACGCACGTAAGGTTCTCACAAACATGTCTACACAACTGGGTAGCTATGACCTGAAAGACCGACCCAAGTTGTATGAGTCACTCGTCACTAATGTGACTGACGTTGCAGGACTTATGGAGAAGTGTAACCCCACCAACGATCCCAAGATGGAGATGGCGCGGATCGAAATCATGGAAGCTATGCGCGGTGTGAGCAAGGATGCCCTCAAAGAAGACAGAGGACTGCGTACTGAAACAAAGAAAGCTGTAGATACAATCCTATCCACACTACCAACCCTAGACTTCTAAGGAGAACGACATGGCTAAGAGAAACTATTTTACTAAAAAAGGCACAAAGCAAGGGGCGCTCGTTGACTGCATCAAGCACTTGAATGAGCATACAAGAGAGGGCTTCAGCACTATCTGGGATTTGCGCGATCAACTCCCTTACTTTCACGACAATATAGTCCCGAAAGCTGTCCACATTCCTGACCTGTACACCATACTGTACAAGATTGGTGTGTCCACAGGTGTATGCGAGGTGCGGTTCCGGATAAGGGTTTCGACCACGTCCCTGTCGGGTGATTCAGCCGTGATGCTAATGACACCGGCAGAGTATAGCGCCTATCGGAAGAACCTTCCAAGGGGTATCGATAAAGCTATGGACTATCGCGCGGCGGTGTTTATATTGGCAAGTGCGGAACACTATCAGAAGCGTATGGACGCTAAGAAAGCATCCGTGGCAAAGAGAAAGAAGAAGCAGGAAGATAAAACCCCCATACCCATGCATGAGAAGTCGTTCTATGACCGAGTGGCAAAGCGGTACGATACGCCCGTTGTGGAGGATGGCACGATCAACATGCCGCAACTACCCACAAGCCAAGAAGTATACAACGCCAAGACAGATGCCGAGGTCGACCAGCAACTAAAAGACTTCTTCACGGACGAGTCCCCTACAACAGAGGACAAGCCGATTATCCCGGTAGAAGAATCCAATTCAGAACCTGCCGGGGTGGAACCCCTAAAGGCACTACATATAGACCTGTCCTATACACGACTAGCTATAGGTATTGCCGGCGGTGTCTTCGTCGGTATGATCGTCAGTAACCTAATCACTCTACTTTTTATATAACCATCCTAATCAAGGAGCAATATCATGGGACAAGTAAATCCAGAAAGAATGTTCGACGTGGACTTTCAAGAAGCCACAGATTGTATATGTGCGTATGGCCCTGACATTACAATACTGTTGGAGGGACACATGGGTATCGGTAAGTCTGCTCAGTTGGAAGAAGTAGGCAAACGATTCCCCACCTACAAGAAGTATTACTTTGACTGCACCACCAAGATGGATGCCGGTGACGTGATGATCCCCAAGCTAAAGGACATTGATGGTAACGACTTTGTACGGTTTGCCACCAATGAAGAATTGGGTATCCACCTACAGAAAACCCCTAGCATACTGATGATTGACGAGTACGGCAAAGGTAACAAGAGTCTTACAAACTCCATGAACCGCCTGTGCTATGAGCGCAAGCTAGGCGCTTACACTATGCACAAAGACTCCATCGTGTTCTTGACCACCAACCTAGGTGCAGAGAACGTCGGAGATACGTTAGCGCCTCAACAACTCAATCGTATGACGGTCATGCGTGTTCGCAAACCATCCCACACTGATTGGATTGATTGGGGTCTGAAAAAAGGTCTCAACCACGTAGTGCTAGGCTGTGTGCGTGAGAACCCACACTGGCTCCAACCATTCGATGAGGTGGACAACCCCTCCGACAATCCCTACATCTACCATCCGAGAGAGCAACGCCGACACTTTGTCACTGGGCGTAGTCTAGAGAAGGCTTCCATCATCTTTGGTCGCAAGGACGTGATCACGACAAGGGCATTGACTTGTATGTTGAACGGGACTATCGGTGTCGCCGCTACTAATACATTGATGACCTTCTCTCGACTGACCGAGCAACTACCAACTATGGACTCCATCAAGAACGATCCGATGAATGCCAAGGTGCCAGATGATGCGGCGGGTGTCTGTCTTGTGATCTACAGAACGCTACAGACTATTGAGCGTGACTGGGTAGATGCGTGGATGACTTATGTGCAGAGACTAGGCAAGGAAGCGCAGGGTATGTTCGGCAAGACTGTGTGCCACAAAGACTATGGTCGCCGCAAGCAAGTGGTGAACACCAAATCTTTTATGGCGTGGGCGCGGGCCAACAACTACATGTATGAAGAAGATCAGTCCTAACCAAGGAGAGACATTATGTTTGCACGAGAACTTACAGTTGAGCAACGGCTCGACAAGAATATCGTAGCTATTATGGGTAAGGACAGGTACGTGTCTATGACTCAGATACTTATGATCGGCAAGAAAGAAGTGAAGGACGGGGTATCCACTGCCTATACCGATGGCAAGAACGAGGTGTATGGCAGAGAGTTCCATGAGCAGTTGACCGACCCTGAGTTTCGGTTTGTCATCCTGCATGAGAATTACCACAAGGCGTTTCGCCAGATCACAGTGTGGCATCACCTCTGGTTGATTGATGCCAAGCTAACCAACATGGCCGCAGACTACGTTATCAACATCATCATTGTCGACGAGAACAAGGATGACAAGTTTGCAGTCATGCCCAAGGGTGGTCTATATGACGAGCGGTTCCGTGGTATGGATGTACAGCAGGTGTTCGACATCCTGTACAAAGAGCAGGAGAGCTGCGGTGAAGGAGGTAGTGGTGGGGACGAGCCTCCTAGAGAAGGAGAGGAGGGGGACTTCCGTGACGATCACGACTGGACAGCGGGACGTACTGTGGAGGAGGAAGAAGACCTCAAGGTACAGATTCACGAAGCCCTACAGAGCGGTGTGTTACTTGCTAGCAAGACAGGCAGTGGTGGCAATCGCACAGTGGAGGAACTAGCCAAGCCACGGGTTGACTGGCGGCAAGTGATGAAGGACTTCGCTGTTGACACAATGGCAGGGTCAGACTACACCACATATCGCAGACCCAATCGTCGGCACTATGGTGAGGGTTACTACCTACCAAGCGGCATGACTGACGTGGTAGGTGAGATGGTGTCTGCACCAGATATGTCTGGCTCTATTGGTACTAGAGAGCAAGGTGTGTTTCTTGGTGAGACTGAATCTCTGTGTAAGTTGGTCAAGCCCTCGAAGCTGCACGTTATGTACTGGGATACCCAAGTGTGTCAGCACGAACAATACGATCCCGACCAGATGGACACGTTCACCAGTGAGACTACCCCCAAGGGCGGTGGTGGTACGGATGCACGATGCATACCAGAATTTATCACGGCAAAAAACCTCAACCCCCAGTGTGTGATTGTCCTCACAGATGGGCATGTGTGGAGTTGGGGTAATTGGACTTGCCCAGTTCTTTGGGTGGTAGTTGACAACGAGAGTGCCGAGCCACCTATTGGTAAGGTAGTTCATGTTCGATCAGGAGATATGCGATGACTGTATATAGAGTGGCTTTACGTAGTTTTGAAGAAGTGGAGAGACACTACTGTTCTGTGAAACCTATCCGTGGGACTAGTATACGTCCCATTGGCAAACGAGCCAGAAACCATGAGTATATTAAGAGAGTATCAGATGATCACTACAACATCATGGGGTGTTTTGACTCTACCCCCGTCGTGACATGGCTACGTTCAGATGGTGATACCTATGTACACATCTACAACCACGGGTGTACATCGTCCTATCGGTATCTAGAGCGAGTCATACCGGCAGGGCTTCATTTCGCCGTGGTTCAGTCTGGTAAGCACCGCATAAGTTGGGTAGAGAGACCCCCGATGAACATGGGGCATAGTGGTGAAGCGTACATTCCCGATATGCACAATTCGGCCTACAAGGGTATTCCTGTGCCACACCTACATTTCATACGTGATGGGGATCACTGGCGGCAGGTGGGTACTAAGTTTCACCCCCCGCGTAGACGTGTCAGAAAGGAGGCCAAGCAACCCTATCGTAAGGCAATAGCTAAGTTCTACGATGACCTGTTGGTTATGATCCCTATGCTACGCGACAGTTTTACGAAACAGGGTGTTGGCTATGCAAACTCAGCCCTTCAAGGAGGTGGCGGAAGAAATGGTTGGGAAGGATACCTAGCGCACAGCCTTCCTATGGCAAATCTCTATCGAGAGATCCTCCTCGATGAGGAGCATGAGCATAGAGCCGACCTTATGATCGCAATCATAGGTAGCTTGGAACAGGTAAGCCTACACCAGTGTGATGGCTATGGTAAGAACGTACCCATATGGAAACGAACCAACCTTAGAAATTCTTACAATAATTGGATCAATGAGCGACTGTTCTTTACTGAGACAGTCTTTGAACAAGAGGAGATACCTAATGAGTGATCTATTCGCACGTAACCACCTAGTGAGTGAGCTAGGTTTTCTTTCCTACAAAGAGGGCGATGACGTGTACGCACGTAATGAGCCTTTCGAGGTTCTCCCTCATTCTAATCTACTGGATGATTTTATTGCTATGGTATTCAGATCTATACGAGGATGCACCCTGCATCAGGAAGACCTTGCGGTAACCTTTCACACCGACGGTAAGGACGCTATTAGGGGGAAGTGGTGGGTTAGTTTACCTGATGACCCGTTTCCTATGGGTAAGATCGAGCTAAGAATGAAGGAGATCCCTCGTCGTAAAGACTACAAACGACACTTACATTTCTTTATAGCGTCACCACAGATTAGTGCTGAACGATCTAATGGCAGTGTGTCTGGTTGGCTTTCTCGATGCACTAAGCAGACTACCGACTGGAAGGTAGCAGAGCGCCATATCCGTAAGTACATACGCAAGCGTTCGGTGCTTCAATGTGCTAATCACATGGCAGACATAACCTCAACTGATGCAGAGAGGGACACGGATGCTATGGCAAGAAAGTTTACTGATCACTTAGATAGTATTATGGAGTACAAAAATAACTACTCAGTTAGTTCCCCAGACAGGATAGAGTCACCCCTGTTAGACGAGTTATCCATCCTGCACAAGGAGGGCTATCAGTTCAAGAATGAAGCCTTTCAAACTGCTGTTGACAACTACATGGCGTACCGAGAAGAGGTAGCAAGTACGCCCACAAATACAGACAACGTGGCGTATGTGAAGGTGGTCAAACCGACACCTCCCTACCAACATACACGCATTGATGTAGTCCCTATGAGTAATACTCAGTCTTATTCTAATAAATGGAAGCCTATAGCTAGTCCTGATAATAGGGACGAGTTTATAGTGTATCGATATGACAACCGCAACGGCTGGGATAACGCCGGTGTACCCGAACACATACAGGACAAGACTGCCGCCCTTGACTGCTGTGATGTCGGTGAGTGGGTGACTGGGTTGGGTGTCAAGCTAGGAGAGGGGACATATTGTGTCATATGGGACGTGGTATAGCGTAGTAACAGACAGAAAAACGTTCATTGTACAACCCATTGGTAGGGAATATGTTGACAACACACTATCTGGTAATTATGATACTTTTGAGTCACTACCTGACAGTATTCAATCGAAACTGTCAGTTCTCAGGATACTAGAGGATGAGGACGAGATTGATGGTATAGGTAAACGCCATAACTCTGAATCGTATTGGGTCTACATTTAGTCTAAATCGGAGGGAATTACTCCTTACTCAGGAGGGTTCTCTCCGAAACCAGTTCCCACAAGGAGTCAAATGAAGGTAAAAATAGAGATAGAGATTGAGGACGCACAGATACACGAACTTGTGCGCGAACTTATTTATACAATAGAGGACGTAGCTGATGTCATCGACGCCAGAAAAGAAAGTGAAGCAACAGGTAATGCAAGCTCTTAAACATATGGGGGCATACTACTTCTACCCTGTCACAGGAGGGTATGGTCGCAGTGGTGTACCGGACATAGTGGGGTGCTGGGAGGGTAGATTCTTTGGTATTGAGTGCAAGGCTGGTAAAAACTTACCCACAGCACTGCAACTTAAAAACCTAAAAGAGATCACAGACTCAGGCGGTATCGCCCTAGTCATCAACGAAGAGAATGTGAGTAGCACCGCGTCACTCATCACAGGGCAGATACAAACTAACCCTAATGAACGAGTGCCAGAGCAACTTGAATTTGATTTCGGAGAGTAACATGGATGACGACTATGCGCGTATGGCTATGGGTATGATGGGTACGTCAACCTCCGTTAGTGACGGAAGCACCGCATCTTATTACGAGTTACCCACAGGTTGTACAGAATTACAACACTTGATAAGCCACAAGGATATGAACGCACAGATCGGTGAGATATTCCGCAGTTGTTACCGTTATGGGGAGTCGTCTCACAGTAACAGGCTACGTGACGCTAAGAAGATCAAGTTCTATATCGACGCGGAAATCGCACGGCTAGAGCCATGATGTTCACTGATCACGGTGCGGCTGTGGAGGAGGCTGACTACCTTGCTAACAAGGATAAGAGTGAGATAGTTGTGGTAACCAATGAAGACGCTGAGTGCTTGTGGGTTATCGATGCCAAGCAACTCAACACAATAGCATACAAACATATGGAAGTACTGGAGAGGTTTAAGCCGTGGATTTAATTACACTGGACTTTGAGACCTATTATGATAAGGATTACTCCTTACGTAAGAGGAATGTAACCTTGGAGTCTTACATTCGTGATCCTCGCTTTGAGGTGATTGGTGTGGGACTTAAAGTTAATGACGGAGATACGGAGTGGGCCAGTGGAACACATGAGCAAATCAAAGAATACCTACACACCTTTAATTGGAAGAATTCTGTTTTGTTGGCTCACAATACCATGTTTGATGGGGCTATTATTAGTTGGCTGTTCGATGTTCATCCTCGCCTCTATGCCGATACTCTTTGCATCGCCCGTGCTATATATGGGAGCCAAAGTAGCCTCTCTCTCGATGCACTGGTTAAAAAGCATAATATTGGAGTTAAGGGCAAAGAGGTACTCGACGCTATCGGGAAACGCCGTGGAGATTTCACCGAAGAAGAACTAGATAGGTACGGTGACTACTGCGTAAATGACGTGGAGCTAACCTATCAGTTGTTTAAGAAGTTATCTCGCAAGTTTCCGCGACAAGAGCTTCGTATCATAGACGCATCCTTACGAATGTTTACCGAGCCTATGTTGGACTTAGACCTTGGTAAGTTAGAGCAACACTTAGAGGACATACGCGACAAGAAAGACCTTATGTTAGCGGAGTCGGGGGTCACTAAGGCGAATCTTATGAGTAACTTCAAGTTTGCCGAACTATTAGAGAAGCTAGGTGTATCACCACCCATGAAGACTAGCCCTGCCACCGGCAAGGAAACTCATGCTTTTGCTAAGACTGATGAGGGGTTCAACAACCTGCTTGAGCATGAAGACCCAAAAGTACAAGCACTAGTAGCGGCTAGGTTGGGCAACAAGAGTACCTTGGAGGAGACACGTACACAGCGTTTCATAGATATAGCTAAACGCGGGTTGTTACCTGTCCCTGTTAAATACTATGCCGCGCACACTGGCAGGTGGGGAGGTGATGATAAGATCAACATGCAAAACTTACCCTCTAGAGGGGAGTACGGCAAGGTGCTGAAGGGTAGCATTATTGCTCCCAAGGGACACACCCTCATTGATTGCGATTCCTCTCAGATTGAGGCGCGTGTACTCGCGTGGTTGGCTGAACAAGATGACTTACTGCAAGCCTTTACCAATGGTGAGGACGTGTATGTGAAGATGGCGGCAGTTATATACGGCGTACCAGAAGAGAAGGTTACCAAGCAACAGCGGTTCGTTGGTAAGACCACGATCTTGGGCTGTGGTTATGGCATGGGTGCGGCAAGGTTTAAGGATCAGCTACAATCTTTTGGCTTCGACATAGACTTGGCTGAAGCAAAGCGTATCGTGCAGATATACCGAAACGAAAATGGGGCCATATATAGTCTATGGCGTAAGGCTCAAGATATGTTGGCAGACATGACTAAGAATACCGCTACCCCATTTGGTCGTGGAGGTGTGATCATACCAACCTCAACTACTTTTACTCGTGCAGCCATAAGATTACCTTCTGGGCTAAACATACTGTACTCCAGTTTACAGTGGGTTCAAGAAGAGGAGCGCATACAGTATAGTTTTATAAAAGGCCGCAAGCGTGTAGGGATATACGGAGGGAAGGTCATAGAGAACGTGTGTCAGGCTCTTGCTCGGTGTATTATTGGGGAGCAGATACTAGATGTGGCTAAGAAATACAGAGTAGTTTTAACTGTCCACGATTCAATTATCTGCTGTGTGCCTGACGAAGAGTTAACCCAAGCTAGAGGATATGTGGAGGCTTGTATGCGGATAGCTCCCAAATGGGCTGAAGGTATACCCCTTGATTGTGAGAGCGGGTACGGTAAATCATATGGAGAATGTAGCGATGGATAATGTACTAGACTTTGTGGAGCATAAGATAAATAAGTCCTCTATGAGTAAACGTAATATGTTGTCTAAGACAGAGTTAAAGCTGTGCGATAAGTTAGGTATAGATCCAGAGAGATACCTAAAAACACTTAAAGATGGCCCATACGGAGGGGTACGACAGAGTTCCACAGTCTCCCCAAATACAGCGTTTAATGTGGCTATAGTATCTAAAGGTGAAAGTTTAGATAGACTAGGTGTCCTCATAACTGGTACAGAGGACAATAGTGACTCGGTATATTTTAGGTACGATAAGGTGTTCGACCTGATGGAGGCTTTAAAATATGCCGCAGACTGTATGAAAGAAATGAGAGGTGAGTAATGCCATATAAGAACAAGGCAGATCGGAAGAAACAAAAGAATCCACCTGTGGGTAGTGCCGCACATGAGGCACGGATGGAGAGGCAAAGAGCCAGACGCGCAATGGATAAGAAGGGTAAGGACGCTAACAAAGATGGCCGTGCGGACAAGCGCGAGGGTAAAGACGTTAGCCACAATAAGGCACTGAGCAAGGGCGGTAGTAACGCGGACGGTGTACGGGTAGAAAGTAAATCCGCTAACAGAAGTAGAAACTATAAAAGGAAAAACTGATGGAAGAAGTGACTATACGAGTAGAGCATAACACGTTAGGGGAAGCCAAGCCCGAAGTATTAGCGCGAGTCAAGATGAGGGACTACCACCACGACACAAACAAGTTTAACGCTGACTGCCAAGCAGTAATAGAGGCACTCCGCACAGCATACAGTGTCTACGGTGATGGTGATATAACACTAACCTCTACGGCTAAAATAGAGAATCTGAACATATGAACGAGATCAAAAAGAGATCAGCGGCTAACAAGCGTCGAGCCAACGCTGAGAAGAAAAAGAAGACTACGTTACAACAGTTTAACGACAAGTGGCTACGTACAAAATTGGGTGTGGTAGACGGTGCTTAGATCCGTCTTTAAATGATGCAGTATCTCTCTCCTATTGAGTGTAACTACACTGCATAAAATCTAGGAAGCCTAGGGTTTTTTATTTTCTTTGTCCCAATGACCCGACTTGACCCCATCGGGAGGCGAAGCGGGGTTCTAAAAATATCCTATTTGAGTCCCTTGCACTAGAGTACAAAGCATGCTTACAGCTAAACAACAAGACATTATAGACGAAGCCTTTGGTAAGTGTAGGGGACTCGTACATACTAACTACACCGAAACGAATGCTAACACCACTGCATCTAACAACACAGCAGTTGGCACAAAAGAGTCTGGATATAAACCTTTCGCTCACCAAATAGTCACTACTGACTTCCTAGTAACTCACAAGAAAGCGTTCTGTTTTAATGAACAAGGCACGGGTAAAACTGCTGCTGCTTTATGGGCTGCTGAGAGGCTTATACAAAGGGGTACAGTGAGACGAGTCCTAGTGATATGCCCCCTCTCTATTATGGACTCTGCGTGGCGAGAAGATATAAAAACTTTCATTTCTCATCGAACTGTTAGCATAGCCTATGGCACGGCCAAGGTTAGGTCAAAAATACTAAGTAGTAAGACCGACTTTGTAATAATTAACTATGATGGTATGAAGATTGTTGAAGACGATATTCGTACTAGTGAATTCGACCTTATCATTGTTGATGAGGCTACTCATTATAAGAACGCTCAGACCGTTAGGTGGAAGACGCTAAACAGGATTATGACTGATGATACACGGCTGTGGATGCTGACTGGTACACCTGCCGCACAGAGTCCTGTGGATGCGTTTGGGCTAGCCAAGTTAGTAAACTCTGCTAACGTACCCAGATCCACTAGTGTATTTAGGGATCAGACAATGCGTAGAGTTACCAACTTTAAGTGGGTTCCAAGAGACTACGCAAACAAGATTGTACATAAAGCACTGCAACCTGCCATAAGGTTTACCAAGGAGGAATGCCTAGACCTACCCCCTATGGTATATGTAAAGCGCGAGGTCGAGCTTACCCGACAGCAGAAGAGGTACTATGCGGAGCTAAAGACCGAGATGATAGTACAGGCAGGTAGTGAAGAGATTACCGCGATAAACGCGGCGGTTAGCATTAACAAGCTACTGCAAATATCCGCAGGTGCGGTCTATACAGACAACAAGGTTGCACTAGAGTTCGATATAAAGAATAGGTACAACGTCCTACGTGAAGTTATAGATGAATCCGATAAGAAAGTAATTATCTTTGTACCATATAAACACGTTATACAGGTGCTATCTCAAAAGCTGATAGCTGACGGTATTAATTCAGCAGTTATAAGTGGGGACGTGTCCTCGACTGACAGGACAGACATATTCAAGCGGTTTCAGACTACTCCTAACCCAAGAGTACTAGTGATTCAACCACGTACAGCGGCACATGGGGTAACACTTACGGCGGCTAACACGATAGTGTGGTGGTCTCCCACAAGTTCATTAGAGATTTACGCACAGGCTAACGCTAGGATACACCGAGCAGGTCAAGACCATAAATGTACGATTGTTAAGTTACAGGGGTCAGACGTAGAGAGCCGTTATTGGTCTCTCTTAGACACTAAAACAGACATTCACACAGCTATGATAGATTTATATAAAGAAATGATTGACTAAGATAGAAAAACATCTTAAAGTTCATATTTCGACCTATGAGGAAATGTAAGATGCAAGAAAATAGTGAACCCTTAGTACCAATGGAGGATGTTGCGAAGCACTTTGCCGTATCTACTTCATGCCTTCGCTCATGGTTTCGTAGAGGTCAAATACCTCCGCACACCTATATCAAGGTAGGTAACACTAAACGGTTTCGTCTGAAGGCGTTAGAAGAAGCTCTGCGCGGTACTACCCCCCTTAAACCATCGGCGTTAGAAGGGGTAGATGATACTCCTAGAGAAGATCCAACCAACTTTGATATTGATGATCTTCTTGAGGACATATAATGCTAGTTGATGACATGACGAATGAGGACTACCACGCGCTTAAAGCTATATCAAGTTCGGCGGTCAAGACCATACATGCGAAGTCATTACTACATTGGAAGACCGCAGTATTCAAAGAAAACCCTGCATTTGCTCTTGGCACTGCTGTACACGCATTACTATTAGAGCCAGAGAAAGACTTAGTAGTATGCGGCCCTGAGACTAGACGTGGTAGTGCATGGGCAGATGCTAAAGAGTTGGCAGAGGCGGAAGGTAAGACCCTTTTAGTAAAGTCTGACTACGATACGTGTGTAGCTATGGCAGAGAGCGTATTGCGGAATAGTAATGCCGCTAGTTTGTTGCAAGACTCATGCGGAATAACAGAGGTTAGTATCTTTAACAAAGATCCTGAGACAGGGTTAAAGTTAAAAGCACGTCCAGACTTGTTTATACCAGAGCAAGGGATAATACTGGATGTAAAGACCACCAAGGATGCGAGTCCTAAGAACGGTGGGTTTGAAAGGCAGTTCTTCAGTTTAGGGTATCACGTACAAGCGGCGTTCTATAAGCATGTCCTTGAGCTAGATGGGTACCCAATTGAAGAGTTTATCTTCTTGGCAGTGGAGAAAGAACCACCCTACGCTGTCCAGATGCATTATCTGCACAAAGAAGTTCTTGAGTTTGGTCTGGTACAAGTAAAAGAAGTCTTAGAGCAGATAAAGAATGTGGAGGACAGAGGTATAGACGATACTGGCTGGCCTTCACGTAACTTAATACTTCTTCCGAAATGGATGAAAGCGACTAACAGGATAGATGATATGACAGATTATACTATAACAGGTGTTGAGGCTCTGTGGCCTCGTATAAACCGAACATACAAGTTCGACCAAGCGGAGAAAAGGTCAGTGCCTTGTGATGCATTTGATGATGGGGCGGCTTACAACATTCAGTTCCGCATGACTAAAGAGCAAGCTAAAGAACTCTTTACTGAGATGGCGAAGGCTTATTTAGAAGCCCGTGAAGATTCTTGGCCTGACAAGATTGAGATACCCTTCAAGCGCGACGAAGACACAGGTACGTTTACAGGGAAAGCTACGATCAAGGGTGCATATGGCAAAGAAGCCACCAAGAAGCCTATGCAAGTAGATGCTCAAGGTAATAAACTACCAGAAGATTTTCTCTTGACTACGGGCAGTACAGTAAACATTGCTATCGCATTCTTCCCATACAATATGCGCGATGCAGGTGTGTCTCTACGACTACGCGCTGTTCAAGTTATTAAGTACGCTGAGTTGGAAGAGCGTAACCCCTTCAGTGCTGTGGAAGGATACGTACATGACCGTGATGACAACCCCTTTAAACCCGAACCTCTTATAGAAGAGAGCGAAGTAACAGAAGAAAGTCCTCCCCCGCTTACCGTTGTGAAGTCCAAGGCAAGGGCGAAATCAAAAGCCGAGCCTACCAAGGTAGACGACGAGTTAGCTAGTATTATCGGTAGCTTCGACTAACCACCACTTAAAATTCTGCGGCTAGATTTATCGAAAAGGGTGTACCTCACCCCTGCCGCAGTGACTTTTGTATTCATGGGACTTCTATGGAAACTAGACTATTTTTAGATAGCGTATTAGGTGGTGAAGGTAGGTACTGTCTCTTTGGGGCAAGGAAGTCTGCTCCTCGTATAGTTCAAAATTTTTATTCCTCAGTAGGGGAGCTTTTACAAGCCGCTGACGAACTAAATGCAATTAACTATGACACCTACTTTGCATTAGGTACATTCGATGAAAACGACTCTCGTAAGGCTACTAATGTTTTAAGTTTAAGCTCGCTATTCCTAGACTTAGACTGTGGGCCGTCTAAAGACTATGCCACTCAGAAGGACGCAATTATAGGGTTACAGTCCTTTTGCAAGAAACTATCCTTACCAAAACCCACCGTAGTAAATTCTGGTCGTGGTATACACGTATACTGGGCCTTACATGAGCCAATAACACCAGAGGAGTGGTTGCCTGTAGCTCAATGTTTGAAGAGCGCATGTAACCTTCACGGACTTAGAGCCGACCCTGCCGTAACCGCAGATGTAGCGAGAGTACTGCGCGTACCCAACACTCACAATTATAAGACCGATCCTCCCAGTGAAGTTGTCTGTATGACTATGGGGGAACCAGTTAATCTTGATGTGTTTTATGAACTACTTGGTGGGGAGGAGTTAACACCACCAACAGAGATAGTGTCTTCGCCGGAAGACAAGTACGCGCACCTAGAGAGTAGCTTTAAAGATGTACTTGTAAAGAGTAGCAAGGGGAATGGGTGTGAGCAAATACGGATAGCCTTGACTGATAAAGACAACGTGTCTGAACCAACATGGAGAGGCATTCTATCTATACTGAAAGCGTCCGTGGATGGTAGCAGGGACAAAGCCCACGCTATATCTAAAGGGTACAGCGGGTACAGCGAGTACGAGACCAATGCGAAATGGGACAACCTATCCCCCTCTATGCCGTATAGCTGTGTAAGGTTTAATGAACATAATCCAGACATCTGCCTTAAATGCCCTCATTGGTTGAAGGTAGGCTCTCCAATAACACTAGGTAATAGGACTAAGGAGGCATCAGAAACCACTGTAGAAGCTCCTGCGGCAAGTATACCTACCTCTCCTATAACCACATACACAATACCGGCATACCCCAAACCTTATTTTAGGGGGGTGAACGGTGGAGTATATCTAAGGACTACAGACAGAGAAGGTGACCCCATAGAAGTAAACATATACCACAATGACCTATATGTGGTTAAGCGTATAAATGATATAGAGACAGGTGAGTCCATAGTCTTACGTTTACACTTGCCCAAGGACGGGGTAAAAGAGTTTACCATGCCATTAACGGCAGTCACAGCTAAAGAAGAGTTCCGTAGGCAAATGTCCATGATGGGCGTGGCCTTAATGAGGATGGATGATTTAATGCAGTACATAACAACTTGGGTTAATGAACTACAAGCATCGGGAGGTGCAACTATGGCGCACAAACAGTTTGGGTGGGTTGGTGAAGACTGTAAGTCTTTTATTCTAGGTAACCAAGAAATATTCGCAGACAGGATAGAGTTTAACCCTCCATCTAACCAGACAATAGGGCTTATGCCCGCTTTTGAACCTAAAGGCACGTTGGAGGGGTGGAAGGAAACAATAAACTTTTATAACCGCGAGGGCTTTGAACTGCATCAGTATGTAGTCGGCGCAGGATTTGGCTCTATCCTTATGAAGTTTATGGGGGAGATAAGTTGTGCCGCGCTTCACTTGCACAGTAAAGAATCTGGGGTAGGTAAAACTACCGCTTTACTAGCCGCTTTATCTGTATGGGGTAGGCCCGACGAACTTCTCTTGCAAGAGAGGGACACGTACAACAGTAAAATGAACCGTGGTGAGGTTATGCATAACTTACCCCTGTGTATGGACGAGCTAACCAACTCATCAGGCAAACAGCTTAGTGACATAGCGTATCAGTTTACTAGTGGTAAGCAACGTATGCGTATGTCTGGAGGTAGTAATGCGGAAAGATACAGGGGCGAGCCTTGGAACTTAATCGCTATAACCACAGGTAATACAAGTATGGTAGAGCTTATAGGGACATATAAGTCTATGCCAAAAGCAGAAGCACAGCGTATATTTGAGGTTAAGGTTAAGCGTATATTTAATAGTTCAAACGATAAAGGTATGACAGACGAGTTCGCACGGAACCTACTGGCAAACTGTGGTTGGGCGGGAGTCATTTTCGTACAGCACATACTAAATAACTTAGATGCTGTTAAAGACCTTATAGGTCAAGTACAAGAGCGCGTGGACAAACTTGCCAACCTCGTAGCTGAAAACAGGTTCTGGTCAGCGCAAGTAACGGGCAGTATATGTGGGTTGATTTTAGCTAGACAAGCGGGCCTTCTGGACTTTTCCATAGAGCATGTATTTAACTGGGCTATCGAAGAAGCCAAGGGTAACAAGTTACGTTCTGACGATATGGGTTCTTCGGCTCAACAGATACTAAACGATTATATTAACGAGCATTGGGGCAACGTACTGTGGATTAAAAGTACAGACGATGCACGTAGTAAGGACGGGACTGACCCATTGGTTATAGCGGAGTCTATGCCTAAAGGTAAGCTGATCGCTAGATATGAGGTTGACACTAAAAAGGTTTACTTAGTACCTAAGCCCTTGAAGGAGTGGTGTGGTAAACAGCAGATAAACTACGAGTCTCTTATAGAGGATTTTATAAACGACATGGAGGGTGTGCGAGGTAATACGCGGTTAAGTAAGGGTACGCACGTAGTCCTACCTAAGAGCCGTGTAATCATAGTTAAATGCGATCTAGATGTTAAAAATAGGTGACATAAATCCCGATGGGATAAGGGTAATAATTAACTGGGAGCGGATGGTCGTGGGGGCATCCGTTTTTGTTTTGTGCGTCAACACTGAGAAAGCTATATCGCAGTTAACTAAGATAACTCAGGCAAAAGGTTGGGACTCAACCATACGAACAGTTACAGAGGACGGTAAGCTAGGGGTGCGTATATGGCGGGTTACTTAAAGCTGATTCTTTCTACGCTCTGCCTCGTCAAGTACCATGTTCATAGTCACGTTAACGTACTCATCGTTGTGGTCATCTAGGGCGGCTCTAAACTGAGGCTGAACTCTTAGTCCATTCACAGTCTCGTTTCTTGCTTGCATATCGCCTTTTGCTGAACGCCTCAACACTGCGTTAGTTATTGCAGGGTAGTCTATATGACGGTCATTCCACTTATCCATCCTATCGAAGTAGTTATCTACTAACTCATAATCCCCCATGTAGTTACCTAGGTTTATATTACCTAAGATAGTATCTCGTTCTTGCATTATGGCATCTTGCTTTCTCTTAAACGAGGAGTTCCGCTGTTGTTGTGTAGCATACTCATTGGGCTGAAACCCTAGGAATAGTCCCGCAGTGTCGCCAAACGATAGGTCGTCCATTATGACGGACTGCTTACGAGTCAGAAGCCCTTCATCTCTAGGTACTCTAACGGCAGCGCGGTATGCGTTCCGTACAGCCGCTGGCATCATTGCCTCTCTCCCCCGCTCTACTTGCACACCGTTCTCAGCTTCAATAACTTCCTTTGCCCCTTTGTAGAACTGTGAACCTACACTCCATGCAGGGCCACCGAATGCATATGCAAATTCTTCTTCGGGAGTGGGGTCGTTGTTAAACTTGTTAGCCCGGAATACAAGGTTAGTAAGTGCTATTCTAGTGGATGTGTCTACACCAGTGAGTGCTACTAACGGCCCTTTATATCCAAGATCCCCAAGGTATTTTTGAGTTAACGTCTCGGCATCATCCTCTTGATCGTCTAAGAAGAACATATCTGCCATAGCAGTAACCATCCCGTATATAGGTATACCTTGCACACCCGCAAAGAATAAACCTGAGAGATGCACCCCCACCAACTGCCCAAAGGCCTCGTTACGCAGTCTTATGTTTTCAGCGGTGTTGTTTGAGAATTTAATATTTTTAAGTAGCTGTTTGCCAGACTTGAACATGGTGTAGTACATCTGGATGCCATAGTTCTTATACATAAGAGCGACTCGCCCGATACCTTTTTGGGCTAGCCTAGAACCAGTCTCTAATGTAGAGCCTCCGTTTATTTCTTGCGTAGAGTACATAGCCGCATCTGCCGCTTTGTTCATCTGTTCTGTTGTAGGGTTAGCCCCATACTGCGCCAGTTCAAGTTTGTACGCCGCCATCATTGTAATCTGACGGTTAAACTGTTCCGCTTGGTGAAACATAATCGCGGACACACCTGTTAGTCGGTCAGCTACTGAATTAGTTCGCCCAGACTCGTCTATACCAAGACTGTCTGATATTATGGATGTGTTGAGTTGCCCTTGACCAGAGGCTGTAGTATACAAAGGCAGGAGAAGCTCTAGCTCTCTTTTTAGTTCAGCCGCTTTCTTCTTGTCTTTGGGATACTGCATATCGTCGCGTATCTTATAGTTACCATCAACATCTAACTCGTAATAGTTAACCATTGAGGGAGCTACAAACCCACTGGCTATAGAAGTCTCTCCTCCATACCCTACGCCATGAGATAGCCTACGATCAAACCCACTACCTGCAAATATCTTACCTGCATCACGCAAGGCCGCTGAAGTTTTTGTAAACCCGTACTTACCACTTAACATAGGTAGTGCAAACAGGGGTATTTGAGATGTATTAACTAATGCGGAAGACACGTTTGCACCAAGAGTCCACATAAACGCCATGCGATTATATGGTTGCGCCCAGTCTCGCGTAGAAGAGCCTTTAGCAAAATCAGCACGTTTGCCCAATTCTGCTAAGTAAGCTGCTTTTTTAGGGTCATCTCCTGATAGGGGGTTGTTTTCTATCAACTCATCCATAGCCCTACTTATGTTTTCGGAACCTTTGATCCGCTCTATCTGCCTAGCTAAGTCATAGGACTTAGTTTGCATAGCCCCTAATGCATCCCTGTCAAAGCCCGCTACGTTGTCTCGTTTTGTTAACGACTTAGCGATTGAAGACTCAGGTAAAGCCTGTAAGAATATGTTAGTAAGTTCTTCCTTTATCTTTTTGTCTTTGACATTGGCTGCATCTAAGGCGGCTAAAACCTCTCCCATAAACGATTGAGAAGGGGCGTTATTTAATGACTTCCCCATCCCTGCTAGTTCGTCTGGGTTGTTGGCAAAGGGCTTAATGCTTTCTTTTACTACGTCAGAATCACCTTCTAACTCTTTCATAAACCTTTTTCTAGCGTTATTAGAGTCAAAGGTTGTTACTACATAGTCAGTGCTTGTACTGTAAGCCAACCAATAATCACCACTTCGTGTTAAGGGGAAGTAAGGTCGAATCTCGTTCCTAGCAAACAACTCGTTATATATTCTCAGCTTAATTCTGGCCCTACTATCTTTGGACTTCTTATCTGTTCCAATTATTGTGTTGTCTATTCTTTTGTACAACACGCTCCTGAGATCGGCAAACTGGTTCTTATAGAACTCGCGTAAGAATATGTAGGTATCTTGTCCTTCTTTGCCAAGTCCTTTCCAATCCTCTTGCAGGAGCCGCCATACATCTGCTTTGTCTGGGTCAGGGTTCTTCTCAGGCACAGCTTTTTTAACGGGCTTACCTTTGTTTATAAGCTCTACCGCTTTATCCCTTGCTACTAGTGTGTCGTGAGAACTTCGTACTTCTTTAAACTCAGGGTTAGTTTCTGGAGATGTCTCTTTATTGGGATTGTAGGTAGGGTTTTTGACGTACCTAATCAACCAGAATTTAGTGTATTCTTTTATATCATCAGTAGGGTCTACACTGTTTGTAGTGCTGTCATACACGACTTTATCGAACAACTCTTTCTTCTTAGGGTTAGCCTTTAAGTACCGCGCTAAACGAAGTACAGCCGCATTTACTTTGTTTTCAGCTTTACTTAACGCCCCACGTTGCTCTGTTATAGATTCCTGCACCTTTATAGCTCCCTTGATGTCCCCATACTCAGCGGACATATCTACAATGGCTTGTAGTGGAGGTGCGCCCAACAAGAACTCGGTCACTTTCTTATAAGCATCTTTAGGTAGGTCAACCAACCTATCCATAAAGCTAGATACGTCTTTGGAGTACTTATTTAAGTTATCGTTGGGGTTAAGGTCTTTTACAGCCTTAGCTAGGGTATTCATAACAGGCACTTGTTGGCCTGTCTTTGATGCCATAAGCAAGTCCCCAGCATTACGATACTTTGGTGCTGGAGCCAGTGCTAGTTTGATGGCATCGTTGAGTTCAGTTATCTTTTTGTTAGCTGTAATCTGCATTGCTTCAGCTAAGGGTATTGTGGGCTTCCCTCGTAGCTTACGAAACCAGTTCCCTATAATGTTACGAACAACCGCTGTCACGGGTACGTTTGTACCTTTGCTATAGATAGTGGCTAACTGCTGAACAAACTTAGGGTTACTAAGGAACTCTGATACAAACTCGTCTACATCAGTAGCACCGTATGAGCTGCCTAACGCTTCTCTCACACTGTTAAATTCTTTGGTTAGCTTCTTGGTAAGAGGATGGCTAGGGTTAGCTAACGTAGCTGATATACCGGCATGGGTCATCTCATGTATAAGGGTGTGTACGTTTAGCCCCTCTTTACCTAGGGTAATAGTGTTTGTTCTAGGGTTAAACTGCCCCGCTGCCGAGAGTTTATCTGATATCTTTACTACCGTAGTGCCTACTACTTTAGCAAGGGCTAAGGCGATCTCACGCAGTTCTTTAGGGCCACTCTTTGCTATCGTGTCTAATGCTTCTTTCAGAGAGGCTGGATCACCATCACGAAGGATCGTAACCGTGGCACCGTCTAACGGAGGGGACGAAGCCTCCACCATAGCAGAAGGTAAAAATGGTAAATCCTCCGCATCTGCATTGCCAGATAAATTTTCATTGTCCGCTAGGTCAACAGCGTCCTTTACCTCGTTAGGGTCAACAACAGCTTTTTTCTTTCCTGCCTTTTTTGTTGTTCTCTCGTCCTCTATAAGTTTATTTAACTTTTTACGTTGAGTGGCATCTAGCTTTGAAGTTAAATTATCATAGACCTCAGTCGCTTTGATCTCATTGCCCTTGCCTTCTTGGACTGCAACGTCAACCTTATCTTTCCCTAATAATTTTTCTAAAGCTCGTTGCCTCTGCCCTATTGTAGTTTTAGTAGCACCGCCTTTAACTTGAGTAGCACCGTCTGTAGCTTCAGTAGCACCGCCTGTAGTTGTAGCAGGTAATACCCCATCTTTAACATAAGAAGTAACTATAGACTCAGTACGTAACCCTTCAAGACCTTCAAGATTTAGTAACTGATCACGAAAAGCAGCTAGACGTTGTTTTTTAATTTTTGGTGAAAGTTTAGGGTTTTTAAGTACACCTACCACACCCTTGTATCTTTCTTCTGTTTGCAAGTTAGAAGGAATAAATAAATCAACAAGACTTCCTCCTCCCTCTATGTACTGACCTACTGTAAGGTCAGCCTCATTAGTAGCAGCTAGATCAGGGTTAACATTAGCCGCATCTTTTTTAGCCTTTATATAATTTACTACATCTTGTTTAAGAATTTTACCGTCTTTACCTGTACCAGTAACATCAGTTAACTCTATGTTATTTTTTGCGGCTAATTCACCGGCAATGGGAGTAGCATTAACAACAGCAGTTCTAGGTTTTATATCAGCAGTAGTAAGATCGTCTAGATCTACTTGTGGGGCAGCAGTAGCACCAGCAGTAGCACCAGCAGTAGCACCAGCAGTAG
>Ga0209535_1000225_pt1 | contig 38697 bp, 26 predicted proteins | sample LinPmetageLP28_FD_184041 | JGI IMG/M metagenome (GOLD analysis project Ga0209535, IMG submission 184041) | Marine viral communities from the Pacific Ocean - LP-28 (SPAdes) (version 2) | ecosystem: Environmental > Aquatic > Marine > Oceanic | place: Pacific Ocean | collected 2009-08-22
TGAACCTCTTTCTCTGGGATCAAAAGCCCTTGAGTTGTTAAAGCCAGAGTTTAATGCACTTGCAGAAGGTACTGCTGTTCGAGATAACGCATTCTTTGATGGTGCTCCTGTAGCTGTAACCAGAAGACCCTCTGCAACTGACAAAGCAAGACCAGAAATTGGTGCTGGTAGAAAGTGTACGTTATATCTTCCAGCTGCAATACAAATTCAAGACAAAGTAAGTTATAGTAATATTGATCTAGGAGTTCTAGGATCTACTGTTAGAGAAGGCCTTACATCAGACGCATCTGTAAGAGAGATGGGCTCTGCAGTTGGCCAAGAAATTAAAGATACCTTTGGATCATTGATAAGTTCATTACAACAAGGCGCTGTTTCAGAAGAAGCGCAAGTTGCAGCTTTAAAAGTATTCAGCCGTAGTAGTGCAATATCAGGAGCCATATCTACAACAACAGGCATTTCATTAAATCCTAATAGACGATCTATGCTTCAAGGACCCGAGCTTAGAAACTTTACATTCTCGTTTAAATTGATTCCTACTTCTCCAGCAGAAGGAGAGTCTATTGAAAAGATTATTCAGTTCTTTAGAGAAGAAATGTATCCAGATGCTGTAGAGACTGGTGATACGGGTGTATCAGCGGTGTTTAGATACCCAGCACTATTTGATATCGTAATGAGATACAGAACAGCTAATGGTGGATACAAAAAGGTCGCAACTCAGTTGTTACCCTGTCAGCTTCAAGCAGTTGATGTCAACTATAACCAAAGTGGTATGTCATTTCATAGAGATGGTAAACCACAAGAAGCTGCGCTCACTCTTAACTTTACAGAAGAACGTACATTGAATAAGCATGATGTAGCAACACGAGGATACTAACGTGGCATTTTTCAGAAACTTTCCAGTAGTAAATTATAATTTTGGAGATGAGATTAGTCCTGCTATCTTTCAGAACCTTACAGCATACATTGATTTAATAGATCAAGTCAAAGACGACATAAGTTATTATGAGAAATATTTTATAAAAGACAACATGAGGCCTGACACTTTGTCGCAAGAACTTTATGGTAATACTAGTTTCTATTGGATGTTTTACTTACTAAATGACAATTTAAGACAACAAGGTTGGCCTCTCAGTGAACAAGATGTCTATGAACTTGGAAAGAAGTATTATCCCAATACGGTATTATCAACTACAAATAGTATGGTGTCCTATGGCAAGGTTGGTGATATTGTAGCTACTACTCCATTTTCTAATCCTACTTTTAAAGGAAAGATTCTGGAAAGGAATTACGATTTAGGTCAGTTAACGGTCAAACCTATAATTGAAGTCCGTTCAATTACTGTCACTAATGGTGGTTCAGGATACACATCGGTTCCCACAGTAACCATTACTGGTGGTAATGGAATAGGTGCAACCGCTGCAGCTGCTATTGCAAATGGAGCAGTAACAGCAATTACCGTTACAAATGGTGGTGATGATTATACAGCTGTACCTACTGTAAAGATATCAGCTCCTGACACACCAGCTGATACAGATTCTGTTTTAGCTCAAGCTACAGGAACAGCAGTGCTTTCAGCATATTCTATAAATGCTAGTGAAGCATCACAAGTATTACTTCACTCTGTACCAGGTGAACAAGATGAGACTCAATGGTCATTACCAATAACAAAAAGAATATTTGTGTGGGATTCTGTAGTACAGTATAATGCAACTCATCATTTTGAAAATGCAGACGGTACTTGGGGTGATCTGACATATATTCCTGTCTCTGGATATGGAGTTAATAATCGAAAAGGAAATGAAAGCGAGTCATCAAACTCAACAGCTGGGTATGGATCATTAATACCTATCACATATACAGACAGATTGAAAAGAAGTAATGATGAGCTTCGTATAATTAGAGTTTTAAAACCTAATGTAGCTACTCAAATAAACTCAGAATATCAGAAGTTATTAAAGCAATAGAATGTCACAAGCTGAACAAATAAAAATATTAGAAGTATCAATTCGTTCCGAAAGATTCGTGGACGGAAAGAAACTATTGGTTGCTGGTGACGGAGCAGGTGTGGGTGTCGAGCTTGTAATTTATGAAAACATTTACATGCCATACCTTACCGGTGCTATTTTAATTCAAGATGATAATAACTTTTATGGTGAAATAGGTATTAACGGAACAGAAAGACTTGTGGTCAGGATGCAGACTCCAGGTGCAATTGAAGAAATAGAAAAGACATTTGTCCTTAGCACTGTCCAAAAACAAATAAAAGTAAACGATCAATTATCACAGCTACTGTTTACATTAACAGAAGATCATGGATACTTTAATGAGCTGCAATTGATTAATAAATCTTATAACGGAACAGGTTCTGAGATTATACAAAAAATACTTGAAGATAATACTAATAAAAGTATTAAACCAGATTATCATCTTGCCCCTGCACAAGGCAAGTTTCGGTACATTGTTCCTTGGCAGAGTGCTTATCAAGCAATACATACAGTATTAAATTATATGACGACAGACAACTTCTTACCGTATTTCTTATTCTCGTCAATAACTTCGGACAATTTAATATTAACAGATCTTGAAAGCATATTGAAAAGAGAGCCTTTCACAAGACCACTCAAGCAGGCTTTTTCATATGCTGTGAATAAAAAAGAAGAAAATTCTATTATAGAAAAAGCGTTTAACATAGTTGAAATAAACAGTTCAGAAATGAATGATACACTTTCACTAGCTAAAATGGGTGCAGTTGGAGCATCAGGACAAAGTATAGATACAACATCAGGTAGCGCTACTGACTTCCGTATTGATATGAAACAACAATATAACTTTCTAAACGATGCTAATGTGATTAGCTTGAAGGAAGATAATTATCCAATAGACGATCTCTTTAGAGTAGACACTCAACCTAATACTCCAATCACTGACTTAGATAGTAAGCGATATTCAATAATGGCATCTCTACCATATGATAATATCAATGGACTTGTATCTGATAATAATGCATCTCAACAAATTGTAATTAAAAATAATTATATAAAACTATTAGCTAATAATGCATTTGAAATTACAGTACCAGGATTTGCATTTGGGGTAAAGCATACTAATCGTTCAGTTGGGCATACAGTTGACATAGCAGTTCTTAAAGAAGGTAATGATGTTATGGATAACGCAAATCAAGTTGATCCAAGACGATCAGGCACCTTTGTAATGTTAGCTAAAAAGCATGTGTTTAATTTAGTTGAAGAATCACATAATGTTGTTGTTAATGTTGGTAGAATAACCGAGCCTAAAAGGATTCAAAGAACATGAATTTTTATGGAGATGATACCAGATGGTTTGTTGCCAAGGTAATTAACTGGGAAGATAATATTCAAGGTCGTGTAAAGATTAGAGTTCTGGGTTTACATTCAGAAGATATCCCTAACAAAGATCTTCCATGGGCTAAATGTGTTCTACCTACCACAGAAGGTGGGACCTCGGGTATTGGTAAAATACCTCAGATGCTAAACGGTGCTTTTGTATTTGGAATGTTTTTAGACGGAAAGTTGTCACAAATGCCAGTAGTGTTGGGTAGTATGAGCCAATTTGAATTACAATCAACTCCTCAAAAAAAGATATCAGCGCAAAGTGGAACTGGCGATGTGTCAGCGCATGCATTTACTGTTGATGGAGTAATTCTTAACCCAAGTTTGGTTGATATGTTTAACAATGGTGAAGCCAACTTAGAAACAAGAATAGTAATCGTTATGCAGTTTTTATTAGATGCTGGTATTGCTAATCCAGAAGCAGCTGCTGGTGTTGTTGGTAATCTAATAGGAGAATCAAATCTTGAACCAGATGCTGTAGGTAGTGTAGGTGAAGTTGGAATAGCTCAATGGAACCCTTCGGTTAATGTACAAAGATTACAACAGCTACAAGCATATACCAAGGATAAGTTTCCAGGTAAAAACTATGAAGATTTCTTTGTCCAATTACAATTTTTAGTGTATGATATGAAAACAAATGGATCACATAAAGTGTGGAACAATCTTAGTAACAGAGCTATCAGTCACACATTCAATGTCGATGTTGATTTTACTCAGCAAAAAGATACTAACGCAACATTTTTCTTTTTAAAAAAATATGAGGTACCAGCAGATATTTCAAACGCACTGGATACAAGGCAAAAGCATGCACAAGTTGCATATGATACTTACAATGAGTCATTGCGATTAACAGCTGCATATGCTGCTAATTCAGGAGGTGTTGTGTGAGCATTAGAGTAAATATATCAAATGTGTTTAGTGATCTACAAAAGACATTAAATCTTTCTCCTGTTAAAAAACAAGTTGCGTCTGTTCGTAAAAATTATGATACGTCAGTAACTACATTATATAAGCCGCAGGGTAGTACAAGTCATGGATTCAAACAACTAGCCAGTACTGCTACTGATGTGCAAACAAATGTTAAGAGCTCTGTTCCTAACCAAGTTGTAGACCAGGTTGGCATTGCACAGTTAGATGTTAGCGCGTCAGAAAAAGATTTAAAAAAAATATTAAGTGGTTCTGATAGAACAGATTTAGAGACAATTACTGGCAAGTCAGAACTTGTTACAGATGGTGTTCTTGACGTTGTTATAACTGCTCCATTCCCAGAAGCAATAGCAACTACTCTTAAAAATACTACCACATTGAATAGTGGGACAGTAACAGGTGTGGTGCAAAGTAATGTTGAGGTAGCAAATTCATCAGATGAAGATGTTGAAGATCCAAGCACCAACTCTATAAAAAGTATTGTGGGTAATGTATTTCCGGATGATAATTCTAGTTCTGTCCAACGTAGTACCGCTGTTTCTACACTAACAGTAAACAGTATAGATCTATCAAATCGTTCAGATGAAGGATTTCCTTCTTTGGTAGAAAACACTGTTGAGCAATCTTCACACCCTACTAGAACCTTGTTGAGTGGAGTAACAACATCATCTATATCTAATGCTGATCTAAAGCGTATAATAGAACTTCAAAATAATGGAAAAACAAAAGCAGCAGCAGATATTTTAAGTAGGTATTCCGATAAGACAATCCCAGAGTTAGAAGCTACTATTAGTCAGATTAATAATAAAGCTAGTGTACAAATAAATGAAGCTGTTGCCCCACGCAATCTGAGTGTAAAAAGAACTGATAATTTTCCTAATGTTTGGAGAGAAGCTACTACCGATGTCACAAATGCCAATGTGTTTTCTCCTGTCATAGGTACAGAAATAACAGCCGAAGTACTTAACTTACGAAGAGATGTTACAGAAATAGTTATTCAGTTTTTAGGACGACCAGGAGCTACAATACAAGACTATCATAATTTGTATAGTCAAAAGTATAGCATAGGTTTTAATCCTCATTTTTATATTGGTTATGATGCTATCACTTATCGTGGTAGACCATTAGAGATAGAAGCAAGCTCACTACCAACAACAATAACTAATAACCATTACCAAAGAAGTATTATTATTAGTGTTAATATCAATGACGAATCTTACAGTCATAAGTTTGCTCCTAATCAAAGGGATCGTCTATTATCACTGATTGACCATATCTTAACAGCTAAACCTGGTATGCAAGTTTATTCTAGTAAAGACGTTGGATGGAATTGTAGTGCTTATGAGGATGCGTTAGATGTTCAATTATTTGTAAAACAAAAGTTGGGTAAGGTTAATATACCTAACTACGACCCTCGAAATCAAGATCCATTAACGTCAACTGCACTTGCTAATTTTTATGTGGGAACTTAGAAGATGAGTGATTTTACTAATCTAGAAACTAAAACTTTAGCAAATGGTATATCTGCAAGTGCTGCAGAGGATCCCTCAGGTCAATTTCCTCGACCTGAGTATTATAATAAAGAAAACACTAATACACAAGCATTGGGTGAAATAAAGAATAGTTTAAAATGGGCTGCTTCTTCTGAAGGTATAGCTCAAGTTGACGCAGTAGAAACCGTTAGCTCAATATATCCTTACAATCAAGTCGCGCGTTCAATAACAGGTCATGTTTATGAAGTAGACGATACTCCTGGAAATGAACGTATATTAATTAAACATGCAGATGGAGCAGGAATAGAACTTGGAGTAGATGGAAGTGTATCAATTAGTGCACTTGGAAATAAGATTGAATGCACAGGTGGTGACCAACACATAACAATTGTGGGTGATGCTAAACTAGAGTATCAAGGTAATGTTGATATGAAAGTGACAGGAGAATTCAACCTAGACTGTAATGAATTCAATGTCAACGTCAAAAATAATAAAACAGAAACAGTTGGTGGCGCTGAAACTAAACAAGTGTTCAAGGGAGTGACAAATTCAATAGTTGGCAATGTCGCTAATTTTGTTACCGAGCAAGTGACCGACACTGTTTTAGGTGGCCATCAATATAATATTAAAGGTAATACTGATTATAATATTAATGGTAATGTAAATCTTTTCTCGAGTGGTAAGATGAATGTTACAGCAGAAGATTATATTAATATAGCCTCAGATAATGTAACTGCTTCTGGCAATCAAATGACTATCCAGGGAGGCAGTGGAGTTATTGGTGGCACTGCTATGGACTTTGTAGGTAATGGTGCTATCTTTGATCAAGGTATTACTGCCCCCACCTTTCATGGAGATTTGAATGGTAAAGCCGCAACTACAATTAAGCAAGAGTATGCTCAGTCAGCAACAGCAGGTGGAACCGCTATTACTAATACAGCGACTCCAACCATCAAAACACCAACTTCAACTTTAGTATTAACATATTTACAAAAAGCTGCAGGTGGTATTCGTAAAGTTAAGATTGACCTTGAAAATCATCTAAAGGACTTTATGGATAGAGGAACAAGATATGATGGTATAGCAACACAGACTATGACATCAAAAGCAGCTAGATCAAAACTAAGAGATGTAGCTAATAGAAATAATACTAAGTTTATTGGATCGTTGATAGAGGAAGGTACTCTCAGCTCAGACTACAATAATCCTACGCCAGTGGGTGTGGGTAGAATTGTAGATGGACAATCTACTACATTCCAAGCGTCAAGATTTGCAGATGCTATATCAGCAACCAATAATGTAATCCACATTCCTAGAAATGTAGTTAAGCAATTCTTACCTGATCCTTTATTCAATCCATTAAACTTTGGTACTGAATCATTAACTGCTATTACTGCAAAGACAAAGTTGGCTCCCAACGTCTCTGTATCTAAGTTCTTAGGAACAGAAGATCCAGTAAATATAAAATATATTAGAAGTGAGCAAACAAAGAAAGACATTCTTAAGCATCTATATTTACAAACGCATATACTAAAACAGATTAGAGTTAATCAACAAGAGTTTGAAGGAGTGACCCTTGAGGTGACAGAAGGTCTGTATCGCCCAGGATCAGGCGAAACAATTACTCCAGGTAGTATAAACGATTTAAAATCCAAAGGTCGCGCTGTTGTCTACAAAGCAGTAGATTCTCAAGGTATTGTTAACAACGCTCGATTGTTTGACATTGCAGTATTCTTCAAAGATAATGCATACTTTGATGAAATGATACTTTCTTATGATACAAATGAATCAATAAACGATACACCAATCTTGTCAGCAAGATTAATTATTACTATGCCTGAGTTGGACGATTCGTTTAGTGGAACATTTAGAAGAGAGGTATCTACTGAATTTAACAATAATAAACTAGCACAAGGCGAGTTAGTTGAAGCTCTTGCTCAGAAAAAAGACATAGTTCCTAATATTGATAATATACAGCTTTTAGATAACAACAAAACAATGGGTATCAATATAAACACAGGACTTGATTATACCCCTCAAGTTGTTAGATCTGGATTAACCCACCCTGAGGTTGATAGACAATCTGAGCTGAACTTAACTGTTCTGTTGATGGAAAATTATACACAGATGCAACGTTTGTTTGGAGAGAAGCTACTTATTAATGATGCTCTTCCAATAACAAAGACGTCCAGAAAGCCACCAAGTCAAGGTGGAGGGTCACAACACTGGTATGGCCGTGCTATTGATATCGATACTTCCCAAATGAACAATGCGCAAAAATCTAAGCTAGTAAAAGCAGCTAGTGAAGCTGGCTTTAAAGGATTTGGTTTTGCTAATACATTCTTACATGTTGATCTAGGGACAAGGAGATCTTTTGATTATAATAATACATCATATGCTGGCAAAACTACTGATTATTGGTTTAGGTGGGTTAGACAAAATGTTGTTGTATAACCATTATAAATAATGCTAAAAGAGAGTTACAATGGCTACGACTAGAGTATTATCAAATCAGGATGCAGTACAGAATACTAGTGCAATCATTACTAGTCGTACGCAAGTATATCGTGATATTGATTTATCTTTTACCGCAAAACCTAATGGGGAATTGTTTATTAAAAGAGACGCAGCTGCAGTTACTCAGGCCTTAAAGAATTTAATTCAAACTAACTATTTTGAAAAACCATTCCAACCATTTTTTGGTGGTAACATTAGAGCAATGTTATTTGAATTGGTTGATGAAGATAGTGAAGAAGAACTTGCTGAGCAAATAGTTAAAAGTATTAATGCATATGAACCCAGAGCAAGATTATTACATCTCGATGTAGATGTAAGCCCAGATCAAAACTCGTTGGGAGTTAAGATAGAATATCAAGTTGTGAATACAGAAGAAGTTATAACATTCACCACATCAGTTTCAAGGTTGAGATAACATGGCAACTACAATAAGATCAACAGCTTTAGATTTCGATAATATTAAAAGTAATCTAAAAACCTTTTTAGGAAATCAAGAGCAGTTCAAAGATTATAACTTTGAGGCTGCAGGACTTTCAAATATCCTTGATGTCCTTGCATACAACACTCATATAAATGGATTAATTGCAAACTTTGCGCTTAATGAATCATACTTACCTACAGCTCAACTTAGATCATCCATGGTGTCTCTTGCTGAAGGTATTGGATATGTTCCAGACACTGACACAGCATCTCAAGCAAAAATAAGAGTATCGTTTAATTCTACTACAGCTGGTAGACCTTCAACTGTTACTTTACCTGCATATACTAAGTTTACTTCAAATGTGGATGATGTCCAATACAATTTCCAGACAGTCGAAACATTTACAGCTACAGACAATGGAACTGGGTTCTATGAATTTAAAACAGCTAACGACATAGCACAGATCCCTGTATTTGAGGGTACATTAAGAACTAAAACATTTTTAGTTGGTGAATATGAAGACAATCCAATATATGTGATTCCTGATGGGACTATGGATATTGATACAGTAATTGTAAATGTATTTGCTAGCGCAACGTCATCTACTTTTGTTGCATATCAAAATATCATTAAAGCAACGTCAATTAATGCTCAATCTACTGTATATGTTTTAAAAGAAGCCCCCAATGGATATTTTGAATTATCATTTGGTGATGGATCAACATTTGGTATTGCTCCTGCTGCTGGCAATAGAATAGATGTGCAATATCTTTCAACAAAAGGTGAACCAGCAAACGGTGCAGCCGTGTTTACTCCTGCTGCGACATTTACATCTGGAACTATATCTGAAGATTTGACAGTGACTACACTAACTAATTCAGTAGGTGGAGATCAAAAAGAATCTATAGAATCTATTAGACAAAATGCTCCTTTCCAATATGCTACTCAGAATAGAATGGTTACTGCAGCAGATTACTCTTCTTTAATTCTTAGAAACTTCTCTACTCTTATTAAAGATATTAAATCTTTTGGAGGAGAAGATGCAAAAAATCCAGAATTTGGAGCAGTGTTTACTTCCATCTTATTTGAAAGTACTGTATCGCAAGAAACTCAAACAGCAACGAAGAACGCTATTCTTGATCTAGCAGCTCAGTTGGCTATTGTATCATTTAATTTAAGATTTATTGATCCTGTTACAACATTTGTTGAAACGGACACGTTCTTTCAGTTTAATGAAAATTTAACTGACCAAACCTTAAATGCTGTTACCAATAGTGTTTCTGCTGTTGTAGCTAAATACTTTACAGATAATACTGGTAAATTTGACCAAGCATTCAGACGATCAAACATGTTAACAGATATAGATGATACTAGTGCAGCTGTGTTGTCTTCAAGGTCTAATATAAGAATGCAACAAAGATTTACTCCATCTGCACCATCTCTTGTTACAGTGATAAAAGGGTTGGCTAATGTAACTCTAAACAATATCCACCTTAATAAAATTTTAGAGTTAACTACCCAAGGAGCATATACTACAGCTGCAACATATATGATTTCTAACTCTCTTACAAACAACAACTATCAAACATTGGTAGATAAGCTATCTTCCGCAAATAACAATACTAACCAACAGCTGTTGTTTCCTGTACCGATTGCAGCTGCAGATGATGACACATATATTATATCATCTAATGAATTTACTTTCAACAGTCAGAATAGTGTTATCAGAAACAAACTTAGTTCAACATCACTACAAATAGTTTCAGCTGCTGGTGGTGTTGTTCTTCAGGATAATGTTGGAAACTTCCAACCCACAACTGGTGTAGTATCAATTAATTATTTCAATCCAACAGCAATTGCTCGAGGATTATCATTTATTAAACTAGCTGCCGTACCTGCAAATCAGAGTGTTATTGATCCTACAAGAAATGAAAGATTAGTACACGACCCAGATCGATCTACAACAAGTCCAGTATTAACTAGCGCGAATAATTAATGCCCAATTATAAAGATAAAACCTTATTGGATAACAACAGACGTTTGTTAAATCTGCAAAGAGCAGAAGTGTCAAACGTCCTACCTGAATACTTTGGTGAAGACTTTCCCAATTTGGTTCAATTCTTAGATGCCTATTATGATTGGATGGAAGATTCTACTAATCCGACTGGTCAGATACAACAACTGTATCGTAATAGAGACGCCTCACAAGTACCTGATAAGTTATTACAATTCCTTGAAGATGAGCTGTTGCTAGGTCAAGCATACTTTGGAGGCTTTCTTAATAAAAGAGAAGCAATAAAGTTTAGTAATCTTTTGTATAGATCTAAAGGTACAAAGTATTCTATCGAACAATTCTTTAGAGGATTCTTTGGCTCTGATCCACAAGTGATCTATCCCAAAGAAAACATTTTTACTGTAGGACCTGCTATCGATTTTGAGTTAGATAGTATCAATAGTAGTTCTCAACAAGTAAAACAACCAGCGTCTGTTATTGGTCCTGAGTCTCAGAGATTTCTTACCGATGACAAAAAATATCAAGTACTGTCTGTATTGATAAAATCAGATATTCCTATTAGCAATTGGCTAGAAACATATAAGTTGTTTGTTCATCCTGCTGGTGCACATATTGCTGGTGAGTTGGTTCTTGAGTTAGTTAATACCAATACAATTACTAGCGAGTATCTATTTGGTGTCCAAACCAATCTTGCAAGAACAACAAGTGTATCATTTACTGGACTTGTTGAGCCTACTGGTTCTATGGAGACCACGCTAATAGAAAAAGGTGATGGTACAATAGGTATGATCAGAACAAAAGCTGGTGAGCACTTCGGTATTCTAGGAGAGACACTAGTAAGTATTGATAGTACTGGTCCATACACATTCCGCGAGCTAGTAACACCAAGCTCTAGAACAATGGATGATTCACATGCTACTGCTGCAACTCTCTTCGATCAAGATTCGACTGGTTTGGCACCGCTACTTCTAAATACAATGGATGAATCAAGATATGATACATTATTTGACTCGGCAACAAATAGTGCTGATTCAGCTCATTATCCTTTTAAACACGTATAAATAGTTTTAACAAAACCTAAAGAGATAAAGTATGGCTAAAGAAACAATTAATATCGGATCAAGTGCTAATGATGGTACAGGCGATACATTACGCACTAGTGGTCAAAAGATTAATTCAAACTTCACAGAGTTGTACACTCTGGTGGGTGGTGGTGCTGCCGGCACATCAGCTTTAACTGATAGTGGTTTAGATATCATAGGGGCAAGTTTTAGAACCAAGATTGGTCATGTCGCTCCTGCTTCAGAAGTAAGTATTGACTTTCCTGATTCTGCTGGGATTGTAACCGTTAACACAGCATTACAAACTTTGACAAATAAGACTATGACTGGTCCTATTCTTAACTCACCTATAATAACTACTCCTCAAATTCAAGACACAAGTGCAAATCATCAGTATGTGTTAGGAGTTAGTGAATTAGCAGCTGACAGAACAATAACCTTACCATTGCTCACAGGTGCAGATGAGTTTACTTTCAACGCTCATACACAAACACTGACTAATAAAACTTTAACTACAGCTGTTGTGGATAGACCTAATATTCATGGCTTTTTAGGTGATTCAGCTGGTAATCCTATTATTAGTACTACAGCTACTTCATATGGTAAAACTACTAGCCGATTAAGAGTTCAGAACTCTGCTAGTGGTGATGTCACTCTCTCATCTGTTGGTGGCCAAACTCATATAGGTATGGTTGTTAATGGAAAAGGTAACAAGCCAGTTAAGTTTAGTAAGTATGCAGCCAACTCACAAAGTATTGCAGCCGGTGCTACTATAGGAAGTGGCGGAACAGATATAACAGCTAGTATTATTCTAATCACAGGAAATGCTGGTGGAACAATTACATTAAATGATGCTGTGGTTGCTGGAACAATACTACACGTTATTAGACAAGCAGGTTCAGGCACACAAACAATTACTCCAGGCAGTTTCCAAGCTGGGACTACTGTAAACTTTACAGCACATAAAACAGCAACTTTAATTTTTGATGGCACCAACTGGTACATGGTTGGCGGCACCGCAGTGATAGCATAATAGGAAAAAACAATGGGCGCTATAATTACAGATAAAATCAAAAGATCTTTTCTAACACAAGTGTTTGATGAGGCTACTGGTACCAAACTTGGTGATTCAAATAATTACTATTATATCGGTGTGGGTCGGTCTAATCAATGGGGAGCCAGCGACGATGTGTTAGTTCAACCAGACTTTGATGAAAGAGAAGAACGACTATACAGATACTCAGCCCAGTCTATTAAGTCTATTGAAGCATTCTCTTTTGTCGTTCCTATTGTAAACTGGACAGCCAATACTCAGTATCTTCAATACAATGATAATGTTGAAGGACAGCCTACTGGCTCTTCATACTATGTACGGACAGAAGATAACAATAACGTATATGTTTGTATTAGACAAGGTAAAGATACAGCAGGTGCTGGACAGGTGTCTACTGTTAAGCCTGATCATGTTAACACAGCTGTTCTAAAAGAAACAGACGGCTATGTTTGGAAATATCTGTATACCATATCAACTGCTGATACAAACTTCTTTGTTACAGCAAATTATATGCCAGTTAAGATAGTCGATTCAGCAGCAGCTACTGATCCTTACTTTGGCCAATATACTATTCAAAACGCGGCTACTGCAGGTCAAATTATTGGATATCGAGTAACAGCTGTAGGTTCAGGATATGATAGCTCATCAACAAGTTTAAGTATTCATGGAGATGGTGCAAACGCTAAGGCCTATCCAGTCATTAATACTGCGGGTCAGTTGATTGCAGTTGAAGTAGGAGAGAGCGCAGGAACTTCAAACTTAGCAACCTTTATGGGATCTGGATACAATGAAGCTAGTGTTAGAGTCACTTCGTCAAGCGGTTCAAGTGCAACAGTTGTACCAGTCTTTGCACATAAAAATGGCATTGGAAAGGACCCTCGAGAAGATCTACGGGCTACCGCAATGATGTTTCATATTAAACCAGAAGGTACAGTGAGCGACACATGGGTAACACAAAGTCAGGATTACAGACAAGTTGCTCTGTGGAGAAATCCAACTGACAGCGCTGGTGTCAAATTTACTGGTACCAGTGGCATAGTTGCCAAGCGGTTAAAGGTAACAGCTACTCTTGCATTTGGTGGATTGACTAACAACACATTAATAACAGGCGATAGTAATGCTCAGGCTTATTTAGACTTTATGCAAGACTCAACTGTCTGGTATCATCAAGATGATACTACAGGATTTACACCATTTAGAGTTGGCGAGCCTATTTCAATTGGTGGCAACAACAGGACAGTTGGTGTACATAATGTTGTGTCAGATATAGATAGATTTAGTGGTGATTTGTATTTCATTAACAATGGAGCTGCACAACCACGAACTGCTGCGAGTACAGACGATATAAAATTAGTTATTCAGCTTTAAGGACTAGACAATGGCGACTAATGTAACAAGTACAACATTCTTGAGCGAGTATGATGATGACTTTAGAGATAGTGATCATTACCACCGCGTCCTATTTAATAACGGTAGAGCATTACAAGCCCGTGAACTTACACAAATGCAAACTATCATTCAGAAGGAAGTTGAAAGACTTGCTAAGTTTGTAGTTTCAGAAGGATCAATTTTTAACAATTCAGGAACTTTGGCGTCGGGTACTAATGCTGCTTCGTATACATATTTTCAGGTAGCAGCATTGCCCTCAGGATACGCAGGCTTCAAAGGTACTGAAGTTAATTTTAATAATACTGTATTTGCAACAGTCAAGGCTATTGTTCCTGATAATACAGCGTCAGCTACACCTCCTGGTACTGTCATCGTACGTATGACTAAAGGTAATGGAGCGGCTGGATCAATATCTTCAGATACTAGTGCACCAAATACATTTGTTAAAAATACAACATTAACTATCAATGGCCAATCTGCAACTGTATTAAACACTAGCACAGCTGTGGGTAATTCTTCATTGATCGAGACTCCAGCGTTTGACACATATGCAGCTGGCCATCTAATAACAACAGAAGCACAAACACTTGTTTTAAATGCAACCAGTAAACTATTTACTGGTATTGTAGGATTTAAAGTATCGGAACAAATATTCACTGCTAGTGATGATGTAGCGTTGTTTGACAACTCAGGATCAACTCCCAACTTAACTTCACCAGGTGCCGATCGTTTAAAAATTACATTAGTCTTGACAAAGAAAGCAGATACAACTATAGATGATACTTTTTATGAAGTATTTAAAATAGTAAATGGAGCCGCTACACTTTTAAAAACATCTGATCAAACCCTTGGTAAAATTAATGAAGTTGTGTCAGCACGAACAGAAAGTATCACTGGTAACTTTGTTGAACAAAAATCAGGTGGTATGTATGATCTAACTGTTGTTGCAGATAGTGCATCTGCTAATTTTCTTTCTATGGAAATTTCAAGTGGTACAGCATTTATTAACGGTAATCGGATCGAGAGAGATTATAATGTACCGTTTAGAATACGTAAGCCCAACGATGTTAGCAATACATCTAACTTAACTTCAGTATCAGGTGAGATCATAGCTGCAAAGTATGGTAATTATTTCTTATCCACTGAGGCAGCTACATTTGGAATGATTAGCAGATTTGCAGATTCATATGGTCACATATCTTTGTTTAGTGCTATCAACAGAGGTGGTTCTATTATTGGTGAAGCAAGAGTTAGAAACCTAGATAAGTTTGGTTCTGATTATAGAACTCATGTATTTGATGTTAAAATGAACGCTAGCCAATCATTGGGTTCGGTTAGATCAATTGGTATTGACGCTGACAATTACGCAAACCTAAAAACAGTTGGTGGTGAATATGCTGTCTTTGATAAAGATGAGAACAATTTATTATTCCCATTAAAAAAATTGAGAGCCAATGCTGCTGATAATGTATCGATGACTGTTCAGCATGTTATTACTGGTACTAAATCAGGAGCAACAACATCGGTTACAGCAACCACAGGAACTACTTTTAATGATGTTGAACAGTGGATCTACAGTGTAGATAGTAGTGGAGCATTAACAGCTCCCGTAACTATTACATCAGGTGGTGCTGGAGCATCTAGTGCTGTTATAGGGAGTGTTCCTGATGGAGCGTTTACTCTGCTAGCGTATGAAACATATCCAGCAAGCTCAGTACAAAGAATAGAAAAGACTCTTACTCCTGCAGATGGTACTTACCAAGTTGATTCTAGCTTAACTCCAGTAGGTGGTGTGGTTACATTATCAAAGACAGATATTTTCCAAATCAATGCCATCTATGATGATGCGACTGGTGAGAATATAACATATAAGTATAATGTTGATAATGGCCAGAGAGACAACTATTATGATGCTGGTAGAGCGACACTTAAATCTGGTGTAACTGCTCCAGCTGGAAATGTCTACGCAGAGTACAATTTCTTTACACACGATGCAGTATCGTCTAATAAAATTGGATACTTTGATGCACAATCATATGTAGGAATCTCATATGACCAGATTCCACACTTTTATTCTAACACAGGCGATGTCTATAGATTATCCGATGTAATCGATATACGACCTATGAAGAATCCATCAACTGGTAAATTCAGCGGTGGTGTCTCTCGAGTACAGCCTCTACCTAGAAATAATGACACATTAACAGTTGGCACTGCTCAATATTGGAATCCAAGAATAGATGCCATATCAATTGGACCAAATGGATCACTACAATATCATCAGGGTGTTCCAGCCAATGTACCTAGCTACCCTTCTAGTGTCCCTCCTGAAAATATGGTGTTGCACAATGTGTTGATGCATCCATATACATTAAACCAAAATGATGTTAGTATAAAAACTATTAACAATCGTGGGTATAAAATGTCTGATCTCAGAAGGATGGATGAAAGAATATTAGGACTAGAAGAATTTGCAACCTTGACAGCAACCGAAGCTTCACTAGCAAGTTTACAAGTCATTGATCCAACTACTAACGCTATCAGAATGACCCAGGGATTATCTGGAGATGGCTTTTTTGGACCCGAGCAAGCTGATTACGGAGATAACGATTATCGTGGTTGGGCTTATGGAGGTTTGTTAACACCACAGAAGATGATGCGTGGAATTGGTCTTACTTACGATTCAGATGCATCACTAAATACTACAGTTATAAAAGGTAATACAATCTGGCCGGCATATACAGAAGAAGTTGCTGATTTCAGCCAGCCTGTTGCTACTCAGTTTGAAAATGTAAATCAGTTTGAAAATACAACTCATGTTGCTTCTGGTCTAATAGTACCAGAAGGTGATTATTTCACAATTAGAAGAAAGAAAGATCAACATTATGTATCGTCTTCTAGCGCAACATTAGTACCAGTTGGTACTGTAGAAATAACTTCGCAGACGTAGGAAAATAGAAACATGGCTTATCAAACAAGAACAAGAGATACAACAGAAGTCGCTACACTAGGGTATGACCCTATTCCGTTGCACCGACCTAAGTTTATTTACTTTGAGTTTACAGGCCTGAGACCTTCAGTCCCTCATTGGATGTTTTTTGGTGGAAAAGAAATAACTAACTTTGTAAACACAAGCTATACTCGAGCTAACTTTGACGCAGCAGGAAGAAATTCTGCTCTGAAAGAGCCTGGTGAGCAGTTTGTAAATGCTACGCAATTTCCAACTGGTGGTGGTTTAGCATATGGTGGAGCAACGGCTGCAGGCGGTGCTTCTGCTCCTTTATTCTCATCAGCCAATGGCATAATAAAAGGTGTGTTCTATCTACAAAGTAATGCTACTTACAACTGGTCAATCAACACAAGTGGTACTGAGCTTATGGTTAAAGATACCTTATCTATTGAAAAAGAAAACGCACTATCCCTCGGAACAGCTTTGTTTAAAGGTATAGGTCAGTATGAAAATTATTGGCAGTGGACTGGCCAAGAAACTTATGAAGAGTGGGTAGAACCTGCGCGAGATATTTCAAGTGGTGGTAGTGGAAATAGTAATGGTAATGATAATGATTTATTTACTACTGTAGGAGCATTTAACGGCGAGGCATGGATTTATACTACAACAAATAACCGTACCGGAGATCAAACCAAGACAGCGTCACAAGCTAAAAATCAATCGGGGGGTCTTGCTGGATCATTTGCTGAGATTGGATCCAAACGCAAAAAGGTAGTAGAAACAAAAAATACTAGCAGCAAGCATTCGCATAAGGTTACCTCAATAGCCCAAAGTAGTAAGAGTTCTGATTACGATTGGGACGATCTCTTTGGATAAGAATGTATAGAAAACAAATGGAATTAGTCATATGACAGCAGCATTACAATTAGCGCAACAAGCTAACCCAACAGCACAGACTTTTGTTGTTGATGAGGCTTCGGTCTTAACTGGAATTGGAATATTTTTTGCGACAGTGAGCAGCACTTATCCAATTACTCTTGAACTAAGACCTACATCAGAAGGTGGGTTGCCGTCAAGTAAAAGATATATTCCAGGTACAAGAATTGTAGCAGGACCAGGAACAAGTAGCTCGATCACAGGAGCTACAACAAGTACAACTACATTTTATTCATCACCTCCTGAATTTAAATTTGAATTTGAAGAGCCAGTATATGTCCCAGCAAATACTCTAGTGTCTTTTGTTCTTTACACTTCTGCGCCAGCTGGTGAATACCAAGTCTATACAGCAAAGTCTCTTAAATACAAGTTTGGTAAACAGACTGCTATCTATACACAATCTACATCTACAGAACGAGGAGCTTTCTTTGGATCTTCTAATGGAACCTCATGGGAAGCAGATAATACAAAAGATGTGACGTTTAATGCATATAGAGCTCAGTTCTCTACTACAGCACATGGTAAGGCAGTATTAAATGCAGATAATCCTCCTTATAAAAAATTATCTGAAACTATTAGTCAAGATGGTCTTGGTAAGTATAGCTTTGATCCTTTATTATTTGCTGCGGCTAGTACTAGTGTTAGAGTCAGGCATCCAGGACATGGTTTCCAATCTGGAGATAAAGTATCGCTTATATCGGATGGTGTCAATAGCTTTGCAACAGGTGGGACTGTTAACGGTGTCAAAGGTAGTAGTATATTAGGTACCAGAACTCTTACTGCAGCCGATCCATTTGGATATACATTTACAATGGATTCAGCAGCCGATTCATCTATTAGAGCTGGTGGTACTGGTCTTATGGCTAACGAAAATTATGTAATGAATGAACTGTTATTGTCATTGCCATATTCAACTCCTTCACAGACTAACATATCCACTAAAGCAGAGCTGACAACTTCAAAGGGGTTTGCTGGTAGTGAGACTGCATATCAAACAACATCAAATATTGCTGTTAAGCATGATGTATTAACAAGATTAAAAGATCCTCATTTGATAGCAACGGCTGCAAACGAAACCCATAGGTTAAGTGGTAATCCTTCTTCAAAATTTACTGTTAGTATGTGGACAGATAATGCCAACGTCGCTCCTTATATTAATGTAGGAGCTTCTCATTTAACTACATTACAATGGTTAGTTGATTATCAGGATTCTGATTCATACGCTGGACCTGGCACAAGAAATGTTATTAGTACTGTTGACTATGTTGCAGAGACAAGTGCTAATGGAGGTACGACAGCTGGTAAACACATCTCGGTTCCATATCAGTTAGAAAACTCATCCACGTCTATCGTAGTTATGATGGATGTTAATAGACCAGTAAATGCAGACTTTTCAGTTTGGTTTAGAACTGCTAATAGTGCAGATGAAACAACTGCTTTGGAAGATCAAACCTGGACAGAATTTAGCAAGACAGCTAAATTAAGTGGAGGTAAAACATATTCAGAAATATCTGCAAGCGACACTGATATAAAAGAGTACCAGTTTGATGTATATGCCTTGGATGCTTTTGATGAATATCAAATTAAGATTACAATGAACACACTTAGAGAATCATTTCCTCCAGTATTCACTAATATGAGAATTGTTGCTACATCATGATAAGAAAATTAATGCCTGTTCAAGATCATCCAGATCTTGCGAGAGATACAACAACTGGCATGATAGTTAATATAAATAAGGACAAGCATAGACAGCATATTGATATGATTGAACGAATAGTAAAAGATAAACAAGAGATAACTGATTTAAAATCTCAAGTTCAGAATATGGAAAAGATGTTGCACAAATTATTAGAGAACGGTTCAAATGGCTAATTCAAAGATACCCGATTTAAATTTATCAGATACTCTTAATGCTAGCAGATTAAAATTTAATCAGCTACTCGATTCAATAGGTAATCTGTCATCATTAACCACTACTTCTAAAGAAGTAACTGGAGCGATCAAAGAACTAGATGCTGAATTAGGAACCATATCAGCTGGTGCAATGGGTACAACAGCAAGTACAGTTAGTACCGCTATTGCTGAAATTGATACTCGTTTAGATTCTATTAATGCTACTTACAATAATGATAACCTAATTTTAAATAATCTAACTGTCAATGGCATTGCCAATCTAGATTCTACTAACTTGGTAGGTCAACTCGATGTTACTGGAACCATTACAGCTCAAAACTTTACTGTAAGCGGTGCCTTCACAACCACAGGTGCCACTAGAAACGTTGCTTCTTTTCAAGTTGTAAATGATGGAGTTGCTATTACTAATACTAACAGAGCTGGTCTTGCAGTAGACAGACCATCTGGAGACAGTGCTGTAGTACAATGGAATGAACTAGGAGACTTTTGGGAGATAGGTACTAACCAGACTGATGGTGGGTCCTCATCTGACTTGAAGCGGATTGCTAGACAGAATGATAGTGCAGTATTCTCAAATCTAATGCAAAGTGGCACTGGTGCTACTAGAATACCAGCCGGTACAACAGCACAAAGACCTTCGGCCGAACAGGGTCAGATACGTTATAATACTACAAATTCTTCATTCGAAGGATATAGTGGAGCTGCTTGGTCAGGTCTAGGTGGACTTATTGATGTTGACGGTGACACTAAAATTATAGCAGAAAGATCTGCAAGTAATGATAGTGATACATTAACCTTCTTCACCGCTGGTGTAGAACGTCTCAGAATGAATGATAGTGGATCAACCTTTGCTACCAATATTAGTGGTACAACTGCTTCATTCTCTGGTAACCTTGGTGGTACAACTGCTTCATTCTCTGGTAACATTACAATGACAGGTAGTGCCACAGTAGATGGCAGAGACTTAGCGACTGATGGTACAAAGTTAGATGGTATAGAATCAAGTGCAACTGCTGATCAAACAGGCGCGCAAATAAAATCTGCCTATGAAGGTGAAGCCGATACAAATGCTTTTACAGACACTCTTCTTACAAAACTTAATGGTATTGCGACTAGTGCTAATAACTTCACGTTGCCTACAGCGGCGGCTGGCACTAAAGGTGGTGTAAAAGTTGGTAGTGGATTAAGTATTAGTAGTGAAGTTCTTAGTCACACAGATACTTCTTCACAAGCATCTTCCAATAATAGTGGTAGAACATACATCCAAGATATCACACTTGATACTTATGGTCACGTTACTGGCATTGCCACAGCAACTGAAACAGTTGTTGATACTAATACGAATACAGAGTATACAGGGGGTACAAATATTAGTCTCAGCGGTACTACCTTTAACTTAGATGCTAGTCTTTCTGGTATTTCTACTATTTCTAGTACGGGCGATCTTACCTTGAAACCCACTGGTGATGATATTTTTATGCAAGGTACAACAGCTACTGAGCAAATTAAATTTAATTTGTCTGATGGAGACCAAACTATTGAGTCTTCAGACGAACTTTATGTTGTTGGTCAAGATCTTATAATGGCCTCTATAACTGGTCACCTAGCTCTTAGTCCAGCTAGTGGCAGAATTAGATTTTATGACAATGAAGGAAATGCCAACAGGCTTGGGACTCATAAGGCAAGTATTGATGTATCCTCTGATGTAACTGGTGACTTAGTTATCTTTACTGGGACTGATGGTGCTCATTCGGGAACAAAATGTGCCACATTCGCTGGCGATGACCTAACAGTTGAGGGTGATGTAAATTCAATATCTGATATCCGCACAAAAGAAAACATTGTAACAGTTGAGGGTGGCTTAGATCTAGTATCACAACTACGTGGTGTATGGTATAATAAGATTGACCATGACGATCGCAAAGTTGGTGTGATTGCTCAAGAAGTAGAAGAAGTTCTTCCAGAAGTTGTTAACACTGATGGAGATGGTATGAAGTCTGTTGACTACGGTAAAATGGTCGGTGTTCTCATTGAAGCCATTAAAGAATTGAAACAAGAAATAGAAGAATTAAAGGGTTAAACCTATGGCATTTTTAAGCAACGGAGTCAACATACAACAGGGTCTCAGCGGCAGTGGCTGGGCAGGTTATAGTTCAGCCCCAGCTGGCACGATTAATTATATTTCAGGTAATTACTATTATCATAATACCACACAACATGCTGGTGGATCTGCTGTTGGAGGATATGCTATCCCTCTAGGAGTTCGAAAGGTAACATTAACAGTTCATAATTGGAACCTAAATACAGGTTCAATGGATCCGTGGGAAGTTGGCTTGATGATAACAACTGGGTCGAGTACCCAAACTAGTGGTTATTATGGTCAGCATCAGTTGCATGATGGTAATGCCAACACTGCAAATAATGCCACCCCGCCAGCATCACACGTAAAATATACTTCTTCTACTGCCATTAGAGTACCTTGGGGTCAGGCTGGTTTTGCTACAAATTTGACCATGGAATGTAGAAGAATGACCGCGTGGACTGGAATTGCACCAAATCTGGCAACAGAAACAGCAAACGCAAGGTGGAATATAAATTACTGGGGTACCACGGGAGCCGCAGGTAATGCTGCAGGTACCAATGTTTATATGTTCGAGGGTCATTTTGTTCAAACAGCATTGAGTGGTGGATCCATTCGTGGGTTTCAACTTAAAACACCCAATAGTGTCAACACTACATTTACTTTTGACAGTCTTTCTGTTCATTGGGATTTTTAAACCATATAAATACAGTTGAATTATTATTAATATTGGGTACAATGTAACATATGGCAACTCCGTTAAAAATAAAAGACAATGATGGAAACATCCAGGAACTAACTTCGGCTGATGAAAACTATGTTTCATTCCAAATTGGGTTACATTTATCTGTAGGAGATTCTGCAGAAGTTGGTTCTCTTAATAGAATTACTCAAGGTACAAATATTGGTGCGTTTAGTAATACGTTTTTTAATGAGGCTGTTGGAACACATCCATCCACTGCAATTTCTACTGGTACAACAACTACAACTCTCTATCAAACTACAGGAACCGCTGCAGAGACTGATTCTGATACGTTCTCACCACTCATGTGGACAGACTCTGCATCAACAACCGGCTTTCAACAAATGCCAACAGCTAATTTAAACACAGCTGTTGATAGCTATCTCACAAAAATATTTACAAATGAATATCCAGGTTCCTATAGGTTAGCTGTAAGTGCACCAAGTAGTGATTGGACTGCCCAACAGAATGCGTTTACTGATACAAGAACAGATGGAACTTCTATAGTATCAAAGCTCTGGAAGAGAACTGGTGGGACAGAACCTACAGCAGCAGTACCAATATATGTGTCGGATAGTGCCGATGGTGGTGGCATTAAACTTACAGGAATGACTGAACGTAAGATCAAATTCTCATTTGGCCAAAGAGCCAAGACTAGAATAATGGCATCTGGTATTGGTACTCATCAGTTACGTTCGGCTACCGATGGAGCTCCTACAGCTACAGGAACATGGGTTGCTAGAGGAACAGCAACTGATACTAAGCAACAGACAGCCCAACAAAATTTTACTCGAGACAGTACAAGTAACTTTCAACAAAACTATACTCGGTTATATACAAGTAATTACGCTACAAATTATACTAAGATTTATCAAATTACATATCAAAATCAGTATACTTCTAATTACACAAAATCATATACTCAAGCATATCAAAATGAATTCTCGCTAACTAATTACACAGCGTCATATGCAACGACTTTTACAGCACCATATCAAAAAGAATTTGATGCTGGATATGAATCTGCCCAGTATCTATTAACTTTTGCTGGTACATATGATCCAAATTATATTAGAAACTTTGTGGGTAATTTTGCTTCTGGTTTTGCAGGAACTGCGTTCAATACTGGATTTGCTGGATCTGCATACCAAGGTACATACACTGGTAATTACGTTCCTAATTATTTAAGGAACTTTGCAAACACATTTCAAGGGGCGTTTGTTGGCCCGACATACAACCGGAACTATACTCGGAACTACACCAGTAATTATGTCCGTAACTACACTGGTAATTTTGCTCGAGCCTTTAGCAGTAGTCCAGTAAACTATGTTGCAACTGATGTTAACACTGTATTTGTTGGAGTTGAGGCTGCGTTCGTGAATGCCGCAAGAGGATCGGGTCAGGGTGGTCCAGGTGCTAACTCACCAGTAGATCTAAACCGCGGTATAGGTGGATATGTTAATGCGTCAGGTTCTACGGGTCAACCAGGTGGATCGGTCAATTATGTTGGTCTAATATATTACCGAGGCCGCGGAAGAAGTGCGTACTTTGCTGGCCATCATTTTTACTTAAATACATACACAGGACGGTTGGGACAGCCTGACTTTGGAAACTCAGATGCAGCTCATGGTATAATGGCTTATTTACGTATGTATTTGGGTACAAAGCCATTCTCTGGCCAACAAGTCCAATACGGTGCAATTGCAATTGGTACACCATATTCCGGTGCGACATATACGGGAGGATATCCTTTTCAATCGGTATGGTCATATGCTGCAACCATTGGTACTCTTATTCCTGGATGGTGGAGTGGACCCGCCGGCGGCACCACCCCAGCAGCTGTGGGAATTGTAATAACTGCACCTTTTCAATCATCAACAACAGGTACTGTAGTTGGTGGTGCATATGTGGGCCCAACTTATCCTCCTTGGGGCACAAATGTCTTTACGTCTTTAATGTCCATGGGTGGAGGCCTTGCCAGTGAAGCAGGACCATTACACTCAGGTCCTCAAAATGGTATACCGCTTAGCGCGATGAGTAATACCGGTACTGGCCGAGTCGATCTATTGGGTATATATGAAAATGCAGCTATTACCACCTTGCAGACCGCTCAAAATTACGTTTCTACCCAAACTCGATTTTATGTGGGTCCAGCGGCGGCAAGATACAACCTAAACTACAGCCCAACAGGGTCGATAAATCCTTATCGCAGCGATTGGTGGTATTTCAGAAGTTATACACATGCAGTAAACCTTGCCGTGCCTACAACCAGTTCGGATCAATATTACCAAAGGTGGAGTGGTGCAACATATGAAGCGCAAAACACTACCACGAATGAGCCAGGCCAGACAACGCCCTATATTGGTACCGGTGATTACTTTGTCGGCAGTTATCAGGGCCCAGGTAGTGTCCAAGCCGGCAACCCTGGGGGTTGGCCAGGAGCAGGCAATGGATGGGCTGGAAGTTTATACACTGGGGGAGTTCCTCCTGGTGAAACACAGGCACAGACAATAGGAGGATATCTAGGGTTTCAATCTTTCAATGCGTCTAACGTAGGTATAGGCAATCGAGGTACACATACCTCGTGGCATGTTTTACAAGTTTATGCTCATGTTGACGAAAATATACAACCAGGCAACTCTTGGGCTTACTATGCCGATCAATTGAATATGTGGGCAATGGAACGTAGCGCGTGGTGGGTTGGTGCACCGGCATTGCAGGAACATTTGCGACCAGAATATTACATGGAATTAGGATCAGGGTACCCTGGCGGTGGGTCCGCGCATACAACCAACGATGGCCTTGGACGAGTAAGTGGTAGCTCCCTCACAGGTAACGCCATGCATGGCGGTGCATTGGCAAATACTGCTCATGGGTTCACAACACAAATCCGACCAGCAGCTATTATGTTAGGATTTTATGACGGATCCGGAGTTGGTGTTGATGGAGCCACATTTCAAGGTCCTGGAGGTAGTTATGTGCGAAACTATACCAGAAACGATACAGTAGATTTTGTCCGTAATGATACAGCATCTTTTGTTACGGGATATGTTCCCAACTATGTAAGAAACTTTGATAATACCTTTGTGGGTGGATTTCAAGGGACTGCAATAGCTGAAGTATATCAACAATCCGATTACGTTCCTAACTATATAAGAGCATATACTCCAAATTACATACGGAATTACACAAGAAATGTTGATACCGGATATCAAGGCGCGGGCATAGTTGAATATTATGATAAACAGAACTATACTGCTAACTATGTAAACACATACACTAGCAACTATGTAACAGCGTACACTGGAGCATACGATATAGCATACTTAGCTACTTACACAAGTAATTATGAAATAGTATATGATACATCATATCAAAACGAGTTTGTTGGAGATTACACAGCTGATTATGGCGCTGGTTATGAGAGGGTATATACTAAAGAGTTTCAAGCACAATATCTAACCGACTATCTTGGAAACTATGAAGGCAATTTTGAAGGGTTGACGATACAATCGTCAAGTGAAACAAATGAGACGTATACGTTATACGTTCGAATATCTTAACGGAGATGAACATGAAAAAAGAATGGGCACATCCATTTTGGGAAAATGCAGCAAAGGACAGATTAACCGTACGGTTAAATATTACACATGATGATGGGTCGTATTCTACAACTGTTGCCAAAGTTTCCAAGTTTGATGATGAAGGAAAAATTACTTCAGATTATGAAGAAGTACTTGCACAAAATGGGCTAGATAAGATTGAGCAGTTTACTAATGAACGACTGGAAAGACATAAGCAGCAGCGAGAATCAGACATTAAGAAACAGCAAGAAAAAAATGAATCTAAGCGACTTGAAGATTTATTTAATAGTAAGTTACAAGTGTTTGAAATTGAAGAAATTAAAGAGTCTACTAATAGAAAATTAAAATCAAAAATACGCAAAGCAAAGAACCAAGTTGAAATGACTGCGTATGCTACTATACTATTAATGGAGATTATGAATGAGTCTGAAGCAACCCCAGCAGAACCAGAAGAATCCAAGTAAAGGGTTTGTTACAGTTGCTACGCAAACTATCCATTTTATTATAGGCGCGCAAAACTTAGCTGAATCAATTCTAGATTATGATGAAGAAGCTCGGGTAACATTATTTACAGAACAGCATTTCATTGACGACCCAGAGATGCAAAAATATTTTACTCCGTTTGAATATGTTCTTCCCACACCTGGCGATCATAAAAGAGAGAAAATGTATGGGATGGCTAACTCTCCATACGATTTAACTTTTTATATGGATGCTGATATTCAGATCGATCATGAAGATATAACCAAGGTGTTTGATCACCTTGATGATGGATCGGATATGGTATATGTAAACCTTACGCGCGAGGGTGCCAGACATTTTGCTGAATGGAATTGGGGACCTAATTTGTATGATAATGGGTTCAAAGGCGTCCCAGATCATTTAGCACACTGTGGAGGAGTTGCTTTATATGATATGCGTAACCCATTAGTAAAAGAATTTATGAGTGATTGGTACACGCTATATTTAAAGCAAGAATCCCGTAAGTGGAATCCTCCAGAGTTTGATTATATCAAAAAAGGAAATTTTAGACAGTGGGATCAACTAACTCTTTGGTGGTTGATTTATCACTCTCCTAAATATAGATCAATAAAGTGGAAGTTCTTTGATGATAATTATCGTTGGAACTACTTCACTTCATTTGGATTTAATAAGGATGGCACTCACAATTGTCATTTAATGGATCCTAAAAGAGACTATTGGAAAACAACTCCCCATCCTGTTGTAATTCATTATTCAAGTTGGATGGATAAAGGTAACAAAGGATTTTTATGATGGCACAGATACCAGTAAGAGATATAGATTTACAAAATTCAGAGTTTTTAGGATATTTAAACGATTACAAAGATATTATTCTCGAAAGAGAACCAGGTGATGATACACCACTTATTGCAAAGTCAAATCATATGCTTCCCCGTTCAAATGTTGATGATAGTGAAAGATATGTTTCAGATGAATACCTAAAAAAGATTATGGATATGGGGAGAGCCCACGACGGCTTTCCTGAACAGCTAGTTGGGTTTGCTGGTATGAAACACGATCAGGATGTTAATTTTAGCCGTGATCCTGTAAGGTCAAAAATAATAAAAGATGCTGCAAGTGAGTTAAACACAAAGCTAATGTCATTTCTTTCATGTAGAAATGTTGCTCTTACCGCTTGTTATCCTCCAGGTGGTTGTATATCATGGCACAACAATGCCAATGCGAAAGGGTATAATATTCTTATAACTTATTCTGAAACTGGTGATGGTTGGTTTGATTATTGGGATTGGGAAAAGAAAGAGAGAGTACGTATACAAGATATTCCTGGTTGGCAGGCTAAGATGACTTATTTTGGACCATATGATGATGAATATGGCCAACCAGCGGATCCTGAACAAATTTGTTACCATGCATGTTATACAGATTGTTATCGTATTACTTGTTCTTTTGTGTTTGCAGAAGCAGATGAATTCTGGGAAGAAGTTATAGATGATCTTGAAACAAAATGTTAACATAGTATGTGTTTGTGTAGGTGACAAATATAATAAAACACATGTAAACAGACTTTATAAAATGGTAAAGAGACACTGCTCTTTACCATTTTCTTTTTATTGTATATCCGATCAACAGCAAGATGTCAACACTATTTTTATAGACCAGTCTCTTGATCTTGAATCATATTGGTGGAAAATGGTGTTGTTCAATCTTGATTGGGACAATATAACACTTTACCTTGATTTAGATGTTGTCATACAGAACAACTTTGACTATGTGTTTGTTGAAGCTAATGAAACTCCTAGCTATTGCTTTTTGTTAAATAGTGATGATCTTGGTGAATATAATCCATATGACGGGACTCCAGATAATATACTTGTTATTCCTTCTACAGTACTAAATACATCGGTGATGTTGTTTAATCCTACTATGATGAAAGATGTATATACTAAATTTATAAATGATGTTGACTATAACATAATTACATACTATGGAGTAGATAGGTTTTTATATCACAACTATAATAAATTTAGATATTTGCAATTCGGTAAAGATTGGTATCATAGAGCTAAAGGGGTACGTCTACCTCATCATGAAGATCAATATAATCTTATTCATGATCCTGATTGTACGTTTTGTATTCTATCACAATGTCCTGACAAATATTACCAAGGATTGGAGAAATATTTCTTATAAATAAAGGTAAATTGAACCTACAAGAGATTTACCATCATGTCGCAATACGAAGATATAACTATAGATCAAGGTGCTGACCAAACCATCCAATTGCAATTAACAGACAAAAACGGTGCAATTAAAGATTTGCAGGGATACACAGCCTCTGGTCAAATTCGTAAAACATACTCTTCAATTGATTCTGATGCCGTTACTTTTTCTTCTCAAATTGCATCACCTGCAACTTTAGGAATTGTAAATTTAACTCTAACTAATACTGTAACTTCCGCTATGAAAGCTGGTAGATATGTGTATGATGTAGAGCTTGCGGTGACAGATAGTGCTTCAAATACACTTGTAGAAAGAATACTAGAAGGACAGATCACTGTGACTCCTTCGGTTACTAGGACCTAAGGAGACGTAATGGCTATTCGTGTAGTATCGGCCGGCACCACTTTAGTAAAGAAAATAACAGTTGGCACACCGACAAAAGTTGGTGCTGCTTCAGTAGGTACTATTGCGGCCCAAGATGATGTTAACGGTGTAATTGGCCGTGCAGATGGGACTTATTTACGATTTGATTCTGCTACATCAAAGTTTCTGAATAGAGGCTTTGCTGCTGATGTTAATGTTGTTGTAGATGCTAACCAGGCAAGCACAAGTATTAACTCTTTTGGTCCTATTAGTACTACAGAAATGAAAGTTCAGATGGTCTCTGGCCAGGATCAAGCTGCAACATTCATTGGACCTGTCCAGTTTCATGATGCAGACTATATACCTTCTTCTGACGCTGATCTAGCAGGAAGAAGGATGACAATCGAGCATCAAACGCTGGGTGTGGTTGATGGATATTCTGGGGGTATTGAGAACAGAAACGCTATAGTATTTACAACTCCCAATGACGATTCCAACAGTTTTATATTTCAAACAAAAACATTTGGTATTGAAACCGATGCAGGTGGAGCTTATCTTAGAACAGCTGACAGTGGTCAGGTTTCTTTGTTTCATTTGGGTACAAAAAAATTCTGTACGACAGCTGCTGGTGTAGATGTATATGGTCACGTCCTTCCTTATTCAGACTCGACATATGATTTAGGATCTTCTACTAAAAAATGGAAAGATCTATATCTTAGCGGATCTACAATTAATCTGGGAACTATTAAATTAAAACAAGACACTGGTGCAGGTGGCGGGTTAACCGTTGAGGATAGTGCTGGCAACAAACTAACAATGGATATATCTGCTAATAATACTTCGCAGTTATCCGAGTCTCCAACTGCGTTGTATTATACCACTCAACGCGCTGATAGCGATGCAAAGCGTGCTATACAAGGTGGTAGTGGTATCATATATGATTCTGCCAACGGGCTTATTACTGTAGACGATTCTACAGCCAACGTCAACTTTAATATGTTAACTCTTACAGATCAGTTGAGAGGTCCAGCTAGTTTTGTTATTGATCCAGCTGGGATTGGGGACAATACTGGTAAAGTTATTATCCGTGGTAATCTTCAAGTTGATGGTGTACAAACTACTATAAACTCAACAACAGTTTCGGTCAACGACAAAAATATTATATTAGCAGACTCCGCTGCTGATTCTGCAGCAGCCGCTGGAGCAGGTATTACTGTAACTGGTGCAAACGCTAGTATAATATATAACGCATCTACAGATACGTGGGATCTTAATAAACCATTAGGATCTCTAAGAAATCATCTAATTAATTTTAATACAGCCAATCTTTCTGAAGGCACCAATCTTTATTATACAACTGCAAGAGCAGACTCTGATGCAAAGAAAGCCTTCTCAGCTGGAGATGGTATTGATATATCCATTGCTGGAGAAATTTCTGGTGAAGAAGCAACAACTAGTAATAGAGGTGTTGCATCATTTAACCCAGCAGACTTTACAGTATCTTCTGGAGCAGTCACATTAGCAAATACTGGAGTTGATTCAGGAACGTATGGTAGCGCTTCTAAAGTTCCTATCTTAACAATTAATGCAAAAGGTCAGATAGATTCAGCTGGACTTTTGAATGTCGCTGGTGTATCAACATTCTCATTTGATTCGGATGACGCTACTCTTAGTATAGGAACAGCAGACGGCAACACTTTCAATACTCGTATTGGGTTAAGTGCTTTCAGTACAAACAATCTAGTCGAAAGTTCAGGCAATCTATACTTTACTGAAGCAAGAGCCAGAGCGTCAATATCTGCAGCTGGAGATTTATCATACAATGCAGGTACGGGTGTCCTAAGTTTTGATGTTGAAAATGTTTATACACAATCCAACTTTGATTCAGATTTTAACACATCGCTTGATGCTGCTGCTGTTGGTGGAATAGGGTTAGCATATAACTCAACGACTAATACATTAAGAATTGACTCTGCTGAACTTGCTGCAAACTTTTCTACTGCTAATATAACAGAAGGGTCTAATTTATACCATACGACTGCTCGAGCAAGAAGCGCGGTTACTGTAACAGATGCAGGTGGAGATGGATCCCTTGCATATAACTCGGGCACAGGAGTCATAACATACACAGGACCTAGTGCTGCTGAAGTCAGAGCCCATTTCTCAGTAGCTGATGGAGTTGTTCTTACAAGCGGAGCAATAAGCCTAGGAAATATAACACCAGATACAGTTAGTACTGCAAGTATAACAAATACTTCTGGTACAATTAATACTGTACCTACACAAGCATCAGCATCGTCGGATTCAGTAATAATAGTTGATAATACAGCACACGACTCAGACTTTATGTCGGTAGAATATACTGTCCATATGGATGATTCAATTCAACAACACTCTCAAATATCTAAGTTGCTGCTAACTTATAATAAAACCAATGTATTCTTTACAGAATATGGTGTTATTAGCTCATTTACTAACGATAGTGATATAGGTACTTTAACAGCTGATGTTTTAGGAGCCAATGTAAGATTAAAGTTTCAAAGAGCAGCAGGAATGGGGACAGTAAACGTCAAACCTACTAAGACGATAATTAAATAGCCGAGGAATAGTGAACTATGGCAGATAAAGACTTTAAAGTCAAAAATGGATTAATAGTAAAAGATAGTGCCACTATAGGTATTGATCTTACTGTTGCTGGAAGTGCAAGTATTACTGGAAATGCAGCTGTAACAGGTACTGTCACAAGTACCTTTACTGGTAATCTAACAGGTAATGTTACTGGTACAACTAGTAGCATTGCTAATCATTCAACTACAGATTTGGCTGAAGGTAATAAGCTATATTATACAACTGTCAGAGGAGACAGTGACACTCGAGCATTGGTTGACTCTGCTTATGTTACTTTAAAAACTCCTGAATATGTTAGACTAACACCAGTTCAAACTCTTACAAATAAAACTCTAGTAGATCCTAAGATTGATTCTACTAATGTTTATGGTATACAATATGGTGGTCTATCTATAAACGTCGATGGACAATTGGGGGATAGTAATCAATCAGTACTAAACTTCACATCAGACAGTGCTGGTAGAGAAGCTGTATTAAGTTTAGGGGTCAGCGGTCAACATTCAGCAGCGATAGGGGTAATAGGAACCTCTGCTTCTGGCACATTAGTATTAGGAATGGAAAACACTAATACTGGATTACATATTAGAAATAATGTGGGTAAGGCTCCATATGATCTAGATGGTGGTACCAGTCTTGTAGAGATGACTGCTGCTGGTGTATTAGATGTTAAAAATGAGACAGAAGCGGCTAGTAAAACTACAGCGGCTTTAGTTATTCGTGGTGGCCTTGGTGTTGATAAGAACATCAGAGGGCAAGATATTCTAGCGCAAGGTAATGTCCAAGCACTGACGGGTGAACTCAAAGGAACTCTTTCTGCAGCATCTCTAGGTACAAGGACTACTGCTAACCTACCAGAAGGTTCAAACTTATATTATACAAACGCAAGAGTTGATTCGTATATTAATGCTAGTATTCTAACAACAGATGTTTCTGAAGGAACCAACTTATATTATACAAAAGCTCGTGCTGATTCAGATGCACAAGCTGCTATTACCATAAACGATGGTGGTGGAGATGGGTCATTAGTAATTAATAATGCAACTGGAGTCATAACATACACGGGACCAAGCGCTGCAGAAGTTAGAGCGCATTTCTCTGGAGGAACAGGTGTAACATTCAATGCTTCTTCAGGTGCCATTAGTATTGGCCAAGCTGTAGCAGCAACTGACTCGGTAAACTTTAATGCAATGAACATTGCAGGTAATATGGTTGTATCTGGCAACCTAACCGTTTTAGGTACCCAAGATGTCCAATCACAATCAGAGTTGTCGGTTACCAATCCATTTATTAAAGTAGCAGATAGTAACTCTGCTGATACTGTTGATATTGGTGTTGTTGGTAGATATGGTGAAGACTCTGGTGGAACCACAGTAATTAAGCGTACAGGATTTATTCGAGACGCTACAAATGGTGAATGGTATGTCTTCGACGGTTTAAAACAACAAGGAATTGATAGTGGAACTCCAACAGATACTACTATCAATATTAATGGACCAGGCTTTAACCTTCCCACTTGGAACTTTGGTAAGTTACGAGGATCGTACCTAGGATTTGATTCTGACTTTGCTGCATTCTCTTCTAACTATACTGTTCAAGATTCTAGCTTTACAGCTGTAAATGCTGGTAGATATGCGGTAAATACAACAGACGGAGTTGTCACAGTAACACTTCCAGCTACACCAATCACAGGACATTATGTAAGACTAATTGACGTAGCTAATTTCACGACCAACTCAGTTGTTTTAAATAGAAATGGTAACACAATTGAAGGGTTCTCTGATAACTTTGAATTAGACTTAGGTCAGAGTATTATCGAATTAATATACATAAATAACAATTGGCAACTGTATAGTTCAATTGGACAACGAGGCCCAGCTGGTCCAAAAGGCGATTCTGCAGATGTTGCAACCTTTAGTACTCAAGCGCAAGCTATATCATTCGCAGTGGCATTAGGATAGGAAAATAAAATGGCGAAAATGCTTATAAGAGATTACGTTTTTACACCTGGCAGTGCAGGGGCAGGTACTATTAAGGTACCGCAACGATATGGACTTGACAGACTTCTCTTGATTACAAATGTAACAGATAATGTTATCATATACAACTTTGGAGATGCTGCATACGCAGGCACTACTGCGACATTCACAAAAGCAAATTCAACAGACTTTCCTACAGTTACTTCTCTAGGTGCTGGATTTACAACATTCACATTAGCTTTTAATACTGCTTCTATGAGTGCATCTGATATTCTACAGATCTTTGTAGAACCACAGACATTGTCTGTAGATGAGACTTTTTCGCGGGACGCTATTGAAAGATTTAGAGTTTCGGAGCCACAATCGCTGATTGACGCTGACTTTGAATATGGATTGCAGCCAACAAAGTGGGCAGGATATGGAACGATAAAAGGATATCCTTCTACATACGATGAGCCTGGTATTGATCTTACAGTGAATACTATCACCACTGATTATCAAACAGCAAGTTCATCAAATAGTCTTATAACTGTAAACTTTACAGATTCTGACCACAACCTACTTGTAGGAGATGTTATTAACGTATCTGGTTTGAATTCAGGTACCGAAGGATTCTCGCGAGCAGATGGCAGCTTTATTATTGACCAAATTCCAGACAGCTCAACAGTTAAATATTTTGCACGAGGTACGGTAGGAACCACTGGAGGCCAGACACTTGCTACTGATGAGACAATTGGTAGAAAGGGAGGTCTTTATGCCAACGCTTCTATACCAGTTGCTTCTGCCGCTTCAAATGGTGCAGATCCTAGTGTAATTACTCTTACTTTTACAAATCCTCATGGTTTAATTCCTGGCTGCCCGATACATGTCATTTGTGGTAGCGGAGGCAATAGTGCTAACGCAACCGGACCATTTGTTGTTATATCGACACCCACATTACGGACATTAACATTCAAAGCGCGTGCTGGTGCAGCTGTGAGCAGCCCAGCCAGTATTACTTTATATGCTATATCGAACGCAACAATTTTACACAGACCGTCAGATGGTGGTGTAATTATATCTACTAAAACTCCTACGTATGCTGCAACAGTTGTTAGACAATCAAAGAGGTTCTTCCGATATCAATCAGGTAAAGGATTTTTATGGTCGTCTGGAACACTATTTGCTCCTAACTACGATATTCAAAGTATCACTGCTGCAGGCACTGCCATTGGCCAAGTAATTACTATCAAAACAGATGACATTGATCATGGTCTACAAGCAGGAGCCTCTGTTGAAATTTCTGGAGTAACAACTTCAGGATATGCAGATACGTACGTTGTCGCTTCAATTGCAGATGACTATACATTTAGAGTTGCTGCAAAATCGGTATTGGGTGATACAACAGCTGTACTAGCTGAAATTTGTAAAGTACATGTTACGGGTTGGAACGGTGCAGCAGTCCGTGCTGGAATGTTTGATGAACAAAATGGCCTGTTTTTTGAATTTGACGGCATTCAAATGTTTTGTGTTAAAAAATCTGCAACAGATAATATTACAGGAACAATATCAGTAACACAAAACAGTAGTGCAATTACTGGGGCTAACACAAGATTTAGTGAACAAGTAAGAGCCGGTGATAGAATAGTTGTCAGGGGTATGACCCACTTTGTTACACAGGTTGTTAGTAATACTTCTATGTTTGTTACTCCTGACTATAGAGGTATAACAGCAGGTGGAATTAGATCCCAAAAAGTTTCAAATGTTAGGATACCACAATCTAAGTGGAATATGGATAAGGCTGATGGAACAGGCCCGTCAGGTTATGACTGGAATTTCAATAAGATGCAAATGGTTGGTATTGAGTATTCTTGGTATGGTGCTGGATTTATTCACTACATGGTTAGAGGTGAAGATGGAAGATGGGTGTATATTCATAAGATAAAAAACAATAATGTTAACGATGAAGCATTTATGAGATCGGGTAACCTTCCTGTTAGATATTCTATTGAAAACGATTCTCCTGTTACATTCTTAACAAGTACAGTTGATAGTAACGCTACATCTCTTCCTGGAGCTAATCTTCAAGAGTTTGGTAATACTGGTACCTTGTTAGTCGATAATGAAGTCATTACATACACTGGGCGAAGTGCTACAGATGGGGCTGGAAACTTTACAGGATGTACAAGACAGGCAACCTTTTCTCAATATTTGCAAGGGACTGTTTCAACTCTTTCTGCTGGAAATAAAGTTCCACATAGTAGTAACAGTGGTATTATTGAGATTTCTAATACATGCTCACCAACACTATCGCACTGGGGATCAGCTTTAGTTATGGACGGTGGGTTTGATACAGACCGAGGTTATATTTTTAACTATGCAAACCGACATAACACATCTGGTGATAAGATTGGTGAGGATCCTATCACATCATTTATGATTAGATTGGCTCCTTCAGTATCAAACTCTTCAGTTGGAAGATTGGGTGCAAAAGAACTACTAAACAGATCTCAGCTTCTACTACAGCAATGTGCGGTTGGAATGTCACGTGGTTCTTCTACTTCAGGTGAGGTGGTTGTCCAAGGTATCATTAATCCTAGAAACTTTGTAGATGCTACATGGCAATCTCTGAATAGTGTTGCTAATGGTGGCCAACCATCATTTGCTCAAGTATGTGTTAAAGACGATATTACATGGACTACTGGAACTACTTATGCACTTCCAGGAGAGCGTATCTTTGCTTTTGTTGTTAATGCGTCTCGAGCGGATGCTCTTACAACCGAGATTGATCTAAGTGACTTGAAAGAATTATCAGGTGCTTCTTTAGGAGGAGACTTTAAATATCCAGATGGTCCAGACGTTCTTGCTGTTAATGCGTTTACTCAAAAAGGTGATGTGAAAGGAACAATTCAGTTGAGGTGGGGCGAAGCCCAGGCATAAGAAAGAAAAAAAATGGTACAAAAACTAAGTACATTCTTATCAACATCACTTGTAGAGGCAGCAATTGACTCTGCTAGCGTAAGGACGCTTATCCAATCAGAAACTATAAAACTTGATTCTGGGACAAGTGGAAACTATATCAGATCTATGGTTACTGGAGATGGACTTTCTGTTACCAGTGCAGCGCATTCATTAGATGCGACTATTACTATAGACAGTTCCCACGTAGTTCATCCAACAGGAACTCAGACTCTTAAAGAAAAGACAATAAACCTTGCCAATAATACACTGGTGGGTACTTTAGCACAATTTAACGCTGCTGTAAGTGGAGAGTCCTTGGTAGGTCTTGCTGCTAGTCAGACGTTAACAAATAAGACTCTAACAAGTCCACAAATAAACCAACCTACAATAGCTGGTCCAGCTAGTCTAACAAAAATTAGTACATTTGGATTAAGGGATGCTACAACTACAGATTATGATACAAGAATTGTATCTAATAGTGCAAGTCCAGCTCTCTCTGCTCACAGAACTTTAACTCTTGATGTTAATAATGCAAATAGAACAATTAGTCTAACCGGTGATCTAACTCTAGCTGGAGATTTTATAACATCAGGAGCACATGCTACTACACTTACTACTACTGGGACAACTGCTTTAACACTACCTACATCTGGTACTGTTGTTAGTAAAGATGGATCTAACAATTTCTCAGCAGGAACAATTACAGCTGATATTAATAGATCTGGAAGCACCTCAGTTGTCGCAGGTACTTATGGATCTGCAACTGCGATCCCCATAGTTAAAGTTGACGCTAATGGATTTGTAGATAGTGTTGGAACAGCAGCAGTATCAGGAGTATCAGGAGTAACTTTTGATAGCTCCACTGGTATACTTACAGTCGCGACAGCTATTACAAACTTTACTGATTCAATAAACTTGAGTCCCTTCACTACCGATACACTAACTGAAGGCAGCACAAATTTATATGCGACTAATGCGCGCTCGCGAGCATCTATTAGTGTTACAGATGCAGGTGGTCCTGGTAGTCTAGCTTATAACAACAGCACAGGGGTTATAACATATACTGGTGCAACAGGTCAACAGGTAATGGATGTTTTAAAAACTGTTGACTCAAATGGATCTGGATTAAACGCAGATACTCTTGATGGCCAGCAAGGTACACACTACCGTATAGATGTGTATAATGCTGCTGGCTCTTTATTAAACTGATAAATACAGTAACATAGGATATAAAAATGGCTGTACCAAGCACAAGACAAGCACACATAGACTACTGCCTCAGAAGGCTTGGCTCTCCTGTTATTGAAATTAATGTGGACGACGAACAGCTGTCTGATCGTATGGATGAATCCTTACAGTATTTTAGAGAATATCATTCTGAAGCAACATATAGAGGATACATTCAACATCAGGTAACCCAAGCTGATATTGACAATAAGTATATTCCTATTTCAGCCGATGTCCAGCATGTCACAAAAATGTTTAAGTTGCAACAAGGTTTATTTTCAAGGAATATGTTTAGTGTAAAATATCAAATGCATTTAAACGATATTGGAAATATGAGTTCATATCTTGGAGACCTTGCTTACTATGAACAAGTTATGCAATATATGTCTCTTCTTGATCAACGATTG
>Ga0209535_1000226_pt1 | contig 38691 bp, 37 predicted proteins | sample LinPmetageLP28_FD_184041 | JGI IMG/M metagenome (GOLD analysis project Ga0209535, IMG submission 184041) | Marine viral communities from the Pacific Ocean - LP-28 (SPAdes) (version 2) | ecosystem: Environmental > Aquatic > Marine > Oceanic | place: Pacific Ocean | collected 2009-08-22
AGCGGGCTGGAACGGTGACTACTACGCACCAGGTTTCGTTTTTGACGCCGCACAGGTAACTTACTGGACAGCCAACACTGACTACAGGATTGGCGACAGTGTTGAATACCAAGGCAAGTTCTACGTGTCAAAAATCAATCAAACCTCAGGTCAAACTTTTGAGCCAACAAATTGGACCCTTAAAAATGAGAAACCAGCACCACAACTTATACCCAACTTCGAATACAAGATCTCACAGTTCAATGACTTCTATAACTTGGAAACAAACAATTTCGACGAATCACAACAGCAGTTAGCACAAAGACTCACTGGGTACCAGAGCAGGGACTACCTAGAGAACCTATTCGTCAACGACGTGTCACAGTACAAGTTCTATCAAGGCTACATCAGGGAGAAGGGCACACAGAACGCCATAGACAAAATCCTCAAGGCCAAGTATGAGGGGGAGGACATCACTCTCGACCTTTATCCAGAATGGATGATTCGTACCGGCAACCTCGGAAACACAGATTCCATAGAGAACATACAGATCACACTGAAAGACGACGAGATCACAGCAAACCCACAGAGCATTGAGTTGCTCGACACATCCAATGACAAGATAGATTACGCAAGATCAGACGCCATCGTAAAGGAAAACTTTTACTACAAGCCAGTTGAATACACAGCATCAACGACATTCAAGAGACTTGACTACACCAAAGGAGGTGTCACCAGGGACACGGTACAGGTATTTAAAACTGCAGGCTATCCACAAACACAACAAGTTCAACACACAGCGTTCAACATAGATGAGATCCTCAACTTGGACACGAACGCCATAACTGCAAACGATCTGATATGGGTTGCCAACAAGAGCAACCGTGATTGGGACGTTTTAAGGATCACCAGTGCTGGCATAAAGATAGCAACGTTAGAGCTGATCAACGATTCAACACAGTTGGAGATCACGTTCACAGGTTCTCATAACTTGACGGCGGGTTCAACGACCACACAGGCCGATTATTTTGCAATAGTAAACAGCGAGGAAGCGACCCTGAACGGTGTTTACCAGGTATCATCTACTCCAGACCACAAGACGGTGATCATAGACTACACGGGCAACGTGGGATTCATCCCAGCATTAGAGGACGGATCAACCGCAGACAGTTATGGCAACATATACAAATTCTTGTCTGTGAGATTGTCATCGATGGACAATGTCAATGACTTGACAGGGTTTGAAAATTACGTAGACAAGGATGACGTGATAGGACAACCTGGAGACAAGGTGTTCGCGGACGCGGACAGTTCTGGACTTTGGCGTGTGTACGAGAAACAGGATCCATACACATCAGCAATAATTCTATCGCCAGACGCCAGCGGAACGGAACAGGAGTTCGGCCACAGAATCGTGGCACGTAACGACGGAAGAACAATGATAGCATCTGCACCGGGCAAAGGACAAGGCGAAGTACACTTCTTGTTTAGATCTTCAACAGTCGCAGGTACATCTTTCCAGACACAGTCTACGGCAACTATGACAGACAACAATGACAACACCAGCAGACTGGGGGAGTCGTTATCAATCAGTACTGATGAGAACTTCGTTGTTGCAGGAGCACCGTACACAAACACAATTGGATTAGACGGAAGTACAAGGCAGATTGATGCAGGACTGGTAAAAATTTATATGTGGGAGCCAACCACATTCAAATATGGTATTCTTTCAACTGTCACCGCACCCACGGATGGCTCAACAGCCAATGAAAATTTAAACTTTGGATGGTCCCACAAGATATCAGAACCGGGAGCCAATTCAGTGAGAACGACACCTGCCAAGTATCTGTTTGTGTCTGCACCCGGCCACGATAATGATCGAGGTAGAGTTTACATGTACACTTGGGGAGTTGGAGCAGACGGATCCACGTATGACACATGGACGTCAGAGACTGCCATAGAAGCACCAGACGGTGGCCGAGGACAGAGATTTGGACACAGGGTACAAGCAAACGATAACGGTGACATACTTGCCGTAAGTTCTTTGGCACCAGGTAATGCAGGTAAAGTTGAGATATTTGTAAAAACTTCTCAAGCCAATGACGGTAGTACGCTGAACTCATTTACTCTGGTACAAACATTAACCGGAGTATCGAGCGACGGGTCGTCTATAAACACTGCATTTGGTGAGTCTATTGCAATGAGTAAAGACGGAACTACTCTCATGATAGGTGCTCCTGGTGTTGACGGTACGTCACATCCAGATGCGGGAGCCGTGTACTACTACAAATGGAACGCAGATGATTCGACAAATACCTACACGTTGCAACAGACCATAAGTGCTCCAGAGTCAAGCACGAACATGAAGTTTGGTACAAGTCTAGACATCAATGATGCAGGCACGAGAGTAATATTAGGCGCTGAAAATTTTGCGAGCTCAAGAGAAATGAAATTTGATGCAGGAGAGACGACTTTTGATCTGCAGGATACTACCATAGTTGACAGCAATACAGGATCCGGCGGAGCGTTCACGGCAACTATGTACAACACTAAATTTATTGTTGATGACAGGTTGATCACAGACAACGTGACGGCAAATGATGACTTTGGACGAGGAGTCTGTGTCATAGACAACACGGTGTTCGTTGGTGCACCAGACGACGACGGAAACACAACATCAGACGGAAGCACCAAAGTGGTGAATGATGGTACTGTTGCATATTACGATCTCACAAACAATGGCGAGTACGCTTGGAAGAACATAGTGACTGAGACAGCACTGATGGATACAGATAAACTGGGCAAAGTTTTCGAGTTCAACAGAAAGACGAAACAAATAATAGAGTACTATGATCTGTACGATCCCATCAAGGGCAGGATACTAGGTGTTGCAGACAGGGAGATCAACATTAAGACCACATGGGATCCAGCGACATACAATACAGGAGACAAAGCCAACCTCAAAACACCATGGGCGGAAGATCACATAGGTGAGGTATGGTGGGATCTTTCCACAGTCAAATGGTTGTGGTACGAGCAGGACACACAGGAATACAAACACAATCACTGGGGTAAAACATTCCCTGGTTCAAGCGTAGATGTGTACGAATGGGTTGAGTCAAGGCTCCTACCAAGTGAATGGAACAACAGGGTGGAAGGCACAAGATCAACGGTATCAGGGACTGCACTGTACGGCGATGACTCTAAATACACTGTTGCACAGAAATACAATTCACAATTGGACAGTTTCGTGAACTACTATTATTATTGGGTCAAGGGCAAGACCACAATGCCTGCCAACAGTGTTACACACAGGAAGAACACAGTGGCTTTTGTGGCCAACCTCATTTCAAATCCTAGGGCATTTGATTACAAGTACTATTCTATCACAGACACTAACAAATTACTATTAAACAATGTTTCAAATTTAACTAATGACGATGTAGTACTAAATGTGGATTTAAGAACAAACACATTCGAGGGAGATTCACACAGTGTATGGAAATTGGTCAGAGAAGGCGATGCTGACTACAGGCCAGGACAACAGATAGAGACTCGTTGGTGGGATTCTTTGATAGGTAAAAATTCCGCTGGTGACATTGTGCCAGATTTAAATCTTCCGCTGAACGAGAGATACGGGAACAACATCAGACCGAGACAGAGCTGGTATGTTGACAGGTATGACGCATTGGAAGAGATCATAGACTATGCCAACAGTGTCTTGAAGAAAAACCAACTGGTTGGACAGGTAAATCTAACAAACCTAGATGCTGTGGATCCAGAACCAACGGCACAGAGTGGCGAATGGGACGCTTCGGTAGACACATATGCTGAGTTGACCTACATCAACACAGGAGATCTATCAGGAACAGTGAACTACTTGGTAAAGGCAGACGAGACCGCTAACAACTACTGGGCAATATACCAATGGGATGGCACAGAGTGGTCAAGAACAAAAATACAGACTTACAACACTTCAAATTATTGGAGTTACACAGATTGGTATGGCACAGATCCTGCGGTCCATGAAATGATCCATAGCGAAAACACACCAATTGACAAGCAGGTCAAGTTTCAATACGAGCTAGACACTTTAGACGTCGCAATAGGTAAACATGTCAAAGTCACCAACGCAGACACTGGTGGTTGGAAACTGTTTATGAAAACAGCAGACGGTTGGAAAAATGTTGGAACAGAGAACGGGACGATAAGATTGAGCACAAAACTTTACGACTACAGTCAAGATGCGTCAGGATTCGCCGGACAAGATAATTTCGATGACAACTTCTTTGATCAAGACCCAAGCCAAGAAACTAGGAAAATACTTACAGCGTTGAGGGATGACTTATTCATAAATGATCTAGCCGGAGAATACAACACACTGTTCTTTACAGGATTAAGAAAAGTTATGGCAGAGCAAACGTATGTGGATTGGATGTTCAAGACATCGTTCATAAATGCCAAAAACAGTGTGAGGCAACTAGACCAGAGAAAAACTTACACCACTGGTACGGACAGTTGGATAGAGAGCTACATCAACGAAGTCAAACCCTTCCACACAAAATTAAGAGAGTACAAACTGGGTTATGATAAGACGGAAACACAAGACGGCATATTCTCAGATTTTGATAATCCAACTTTCTACGATGCTACAACAGGAAAGATCAGGAGCCTCAACGTCGAATTAGACACAGCAAAATTAACTGAATACCCATACCAGATGTGGTACGACTACCACAAGAAGTACGTGCAGTCGATCACACTGACGGCAGGTGGTTCAGGATATCAAGTTGCGCCAACAGTGACCATTCTAGGTGGAACAACAGGATCCACAGGTCCATTCCAGATTCAAGCAACTAGCTCGTCGGGTGCAACAAACGGCCAGTTTGGATACTACTATCCATTGTTCACAAGTGAAAAACAGGCAGAGATATACGACTTACAGAATTCAGGTTCGGGCACTACCAAAACCTACACCTTTGATGGTTACACAGGCACTTTCTATGGCCCAACAGCATCGGTCAGGGAATCCCAAAGTGACAAGTCTAGCACATCCAAGATGTACGTAACTCCAGAAACCACTGCCGCCACTGCAACTGCAACAATACAAAGTGGTGCGGTAACGAAAATCACAGTAACAGGCAATGGTGCAAACTACACAACAACACCAACTGTTGTTTTATCTGGCGGTATGACAGACGGCACAAAGCCAACGGACACTGCTAAAGCATATGCAAACCTAAACAACGACCTTGTTAGGGATTTTGACACAACGATCAAGTTTGACAGGGTGTCTAGCACATCTCGTGTAGTGGATTGGGCGGCATCAACGGCATACGCCTACAACGATCTATTGAGATACAACAATGAACTTTACAAAGTCACAAACGCATTCACGTCAAGCACAGACTTCGATGACAACATAGGAAGTGTGTACAAAGTATACGGTAACGAGACCGGACTTACGGCGGCCGACAGGACAAAAGGTTTCTACACACCTGGTACAGACATGCCAGGAAATGAACTGGACCAGGTAATGACAGGTGTTGATTACGGTGGCACAATGGTCACTGGCTTATTATTCAATCAAGAAGCGGGTTGGGACAAAGCAGGATGGTATGATTTCCCTTGGGACAACTACGGTACTTCTAGAGTCAAGGCGTTTAGGGCAGACGGTTCGACTGCGTCGTACACATTTGACTCTGCACCTCCAAGCAGTGAAGTATACCAAGTTTACTTGACGCAGGACGACAGCACCAGGAAGAAACTTTCAGATGTAATCAGGGGTGACGGATCCACAGTGACTTTCACTATAAGTGAAACTCCAGAATCCAACGCATTGGTAGAATTCATACCTTTCGATGACGACGGCGTGCTGACGCCAACAGATGACAGGACTTTAGATTCAATAGTCAAAGGTGGTTTATTCACATCGGCACTGGGACACGCACCTAGTGACATTGTGTTAGAGGGTGACGACTTTGTTTCCCCAGACACTAGTTACGCACCGGAAGAAGTAGTGCCTGGACAGTTGTTTGACACATTAGATATCAAGGTTTACACATCACCAGAGTCTGGCGTACCATTTATAAGTGAGATGAATCACAGAGGTAACGGAAGCACGACGACATTCAGTATAGGTGACTATCCTGGCTCACTTGGGTCAGTGACTGTTGCAGTTGACGGTGTGGTACAGAAAGGCAGTGCATTAGATTCAACAGTGTCTGATTATTCAATCAATGTTGCAAACAAAACAATTACATTTGACACGGCACCCGCAAATCACACACAGATATCAACGAAAGTGTTTGCTATATCCGGAGAAAATTACAGAGTGTTGAATTCATTCACAGGAGACGGTAGTACTACTACATTCCTTACTTCAACTAGAGGTGAGTTCAATTTAGATTCTACATCTTCTGACATCTATGTCACAGTGGATGGTGTGCCAACAACTGCATACTCGACCACCACTTCGGCCAACACGATCACGGTCGTGTTCACCTCGGCTCCTGAAGCAAGTTCTTACATACAGATAGCCGGTTTCAACAAGTCAGCAACATCTACAAGGAGTTATGCAAGTGTGAGAAACCAAGCCATAACATATGATGGATCGACAAACAGATACACGTTAACATATCCACCTGGTGCTATAGGACCACTTTCAGGATTGACTATGATCGAATTAAACGGAAAAATGTTACGTGGACCAGATATAAGTTACTATCTCGGAGATGGAACTACAACACGATATTTGTTTAACCCTTTGACAGGAATTGGAGAAGATTCTTCTTGGGTAAATCCTTTAGGTGAAGATTCTACCGTGGATCCAGGAAAAAGTATCACAAGTGCCGCACAGATACAGGTGCACTTGAACGGTGTCCAACAGGTACTAAACACTGATTACACTGTGGACTTGGCAGGAACTACTACTACGGCAGACGCAACAACTGGAACTGCTGACTCATCAAGTCTTACAACAGATATTGCAGGTAGTCCTGACAGAATAGTTTTCAAGACTGCTCCTAGTTCAAACGATCTTGTGGCAATAACAACATTGACAGACTATCAATACTACAATGAAGGGACAGACATAATATTGAACACAACCCAATTGTCTGCAGATGGAAATGCTATCACAGCCAATGACGTTCTTTCAGTCACATCAATAAACAATGCACTTGGCATGAAACAGAGAAGAGAAGTGCTAGAAGGCAAGGGCTCAGGAATATTCAAGTTGAGATTCGACACAGTAAATGCAGGATACACATATGTGTGGTTGAACGGAGAACAACTGACACAGGCAGTTGATTATACAGTTAGCGGAAACACAATCACTGTAAAAGGAAAAACAATCACGTCATCGGACAGCCTGGATGTGATGTACTTCGCAGTGGATTCAGCGGTAAATGCCACAGGATTCAGGATATTTAAAGACATGATGAACAGGACGTTCTACAAACGTATCAGCAAGACAGCAACAACAAAATTAACTCTAGACATGACCGCGGGAACACAGACCATAACGGTGGAAGATGCAAGTGTTTTACCAACACCAAATGCGTCTGCGAACGTACCAGGTGTCATATTCATAGACAAAGAGAGAATAGAATACTTTACAAAATCAAGTAACACGTTGGGACAACTAAGACGTGGAACACTTGGAACAGGAATTAAGGAGCATGGATCAGGCACTGAAGTGGTAGATGCGTCTGGTACTCAAACCATCCCTTATGCGGACACCGTTTACACCAACACCTTCACAGGCGACGGTAGCACGGCAACATTCGCACTATCACAAGCACCAGCCTCTGCTAGTGAGTTAGACATATTCATTGGTGGCCAACGATTAGTCGGAAATCCTAAATCTAACGATTTAGCGAGATTAGAACTTACTAGCGAGGATGGATCAACTATCAACTACTTTGTGGACGGAAGCACGACAGCAGTGACTTTGAGCACTGTTCCTGCGTCAGGCACACAGATCAAAATATTACACAAGAAAGGACAGGTATGGTACACTGCTAAGGATGGTAATCCAGCGGATGGTAAAGGATTACAGGCTTCTGGCACACAACAGGCTAAATTCATTGCTAACGAGCCTACAAACGCACCTGAATAAATACACTAGATGACACAGGACAACAAACCCACAGAAGCAAAAGAAGATAACAATAAGCCTCAGGATAACACAGGTGTTATGATGACGGGGCATATCAAGATTTCAGATCCAGAGACAGGTGAGGTTATCGTAGACAAGAGAAATGCGATACACTATGAAAACATGTCTCAGGCACTTGCTAACAGTCTAGCAAACAAGACAACAGGGTTCGTACACGAGATTGCACTAGGCAATGGTGGCACGAGCGTTGATCCAACTGGTGTGATCACGTACCTCACTCCAAACTCAACAGGTACCAATGCCGCATTATACAATCAAACTTATTACAAAGTGATAGATGACAACTCCGCAACAAACAAGGACACCACAAGGAACAAGATGGAAGTGAGACACACAGCGGGTAACAAGTACACCGACATAGTTGTGACTTGCACACTTGACTATGGTGAGCCAACAGGACAGGCGGCGTTCGACAACACAACCGACTTCAACGGTGACTATGTTTTTGATGAACTAGGTCTGAAGAGCTGGGAGGGAACAGAGAACGGATCAACCAACAAACTGTTGACACACGTGATATTCCACCCTGTGCAGAAATCATTGAACAGGCTTATACAGATTGATTACACACTGAGGATACAGAGTTTGACAACATTCACTGAAACAAGTTCTACGGCACTGTCAACATCTAACACTGTCAGCGGAACGACATCAGGTGGTAACACAGGATACTAATGGCATACACTGTAAACAAATCAAATAGTTCGGCATCGCCAAACCAGTACACTGTACAGGACGGTGTGGTCAACTCACAGACTGATTTATCATTCATAGGAAAAGGATATGCAGGTTACGGAGAGAGCATCGCCGAAAACTTTTTGCACCTTTTGGAAAACTTTTCAAACACCACTGCCCCGACTAAACCAATCAGCGGACAACTTTGGTACGACTCTACAAACAACAGGTTGAAAGTATACTCAGGATCCACATTTGTTCCTGCTGGTGGAAATGTACCATACCAAGCAACTGCCCCTAGTTCGCTAACAAGGGGAGACCTTTGGATAGATTCCGACACAGGACAACTATATTTGTATGACGGATCAAATTCTGTTCTCGTAGGACCACCGAGCACGACCGGGACCACAAACGGTTTCACATTTGACACAATAAATGATTCATCAGACACAGCACAGAACATAACAAAATTATTCAATGATGGGAATCTTATAGCCATCATATCAGAAGACACCTTTACACCAAAGGTAACCATTACAGGTTTCGCAACAGTCAAGAAAGGTATAACACTTTCTACAGCGATCAGCGATTTGAAATTCCAAGGCACTGCCTCGGATTCAGATGCATTAGGAGGAGTTGCCGCGGCAAACTTCCTAAGATCAAACGCCAATGACACCACTACAGGTACAATCAGTGTTGCCAATGACGGCGGAATAGTTGTTGGGGCGGACAGTGATTTAACATTTTCAGTTGATAGCTCTGGAGGAATAATATCAAACACTGTCACGAACACAGACATAACTTTCAAGGTCAATGACGGCGGAGTGACAACCACTGTGATGACCATAGACGGGGCAGACTCAAGAGTAGGTATAGGGACAGCAACGCCAAGCACTAAATTACAAGTGTCAGGCACGACTACTTCAACGGCATTCGCAGGACCACTGACGGGTAACCTCACAGGTAATGTTGCTAGTTCAGGCGCAAATACAATGGGAACATTAGTGTTAAGTGACAAACTCACGACACAGGAAATAGAGCCAGACACAAATTTAACATACGACATAGGAACGGCTTCAAAGAAATACAATACAATATATGCCAAGGCCACATCGGCGCAGTACGCTGACTTGGCTGAGATATACCAGACCGATGCTGAGTACGAAGTCGGCACAGTTGTTGTGTTCGGCGGAGACAAGGAAGTCACAATTGCCACCGAAGGCAATGATCCGAGAGTGGCGGGTGTGATCAGTGAAAAGCCTGCGTACTTAATGAATTCAGAATCAGCAGGACAACCTGTAGCATTAATGGGTAAAGTTCCCTGCAAAGTGATAGGACACATTGTCAAAGGTGATATGCTTTCTACAGATCCAGCCAACAACGGTGTTGCCAAGAAAACACATGACCCACAGGTTGGTGAAGTGATAGGAAAATCATTAGAAAATTACGATTCAGAGGAAATAGGCACAATTAATATAGTAGTGGGAAGGTGCTAAATATAAGCAAATGGCGTACACAATTAACAAAACAGACGGATCAGTAGTTACAACGATCACGGACGGAACGGTAGATACTAGCACTTCGTTGCAGTTGTTTGGAAAATCATTTTCAGGATTTGGTGAAGGCCTTAACGAGAACCTAGTAAAATTATTAGAGAACGCCTCTGGAACTTCGGCACCCACAGCACCACTTAAAGGTGAACTGTGGTTTGACACAGCAACTAACCAATTAAAAGTTTACGACGGAACGAGTTTCAAACCCACAGGCGGGGCAAAATCTAGTTCAAGCCAACCTACATCACCATCAGCGGGTGATCTATGGCATGACACAACGAACGATCAAGTTTTTATTTACACAGGATCTGCGTTTTTACTGGTTGGACCAGTTTACACATCAGGACAGACCTTGTCAGGCTGGAAGATTGAAACACTTGCCAGTTCGGGAGGTAACAAGGTAGTAAGTTCTATGTACGTGGGCAACACCAGAGTGTCAATAGTTTCGAAAGAGACTTTCACACCCACTGCCTCGCAGTCAGGTTTCGCACAGATCAAAGCAGGATTGACCTTAAATTCTACACTAGGTGCAGTGTTCGAAGGAACAAACACGCAGGCCAGCAACATAGATGTGTCAGGCACAACAAACACATCAGCCTCAGTAATAGCAGGTGGAAACTTCCTGAGAGCAGATGCGGCAGACACAACAACAGGTGCACTGACAATTGACACAGACTCAGGAATAATAATTGGTGATGCACAGGAATTGACAGTGACAGTTGCAAGTAACAATGTAACAGTTGCACAAACATCACAGGATAAAAATTTAAGTTTCACAATAAATGATGGTGGAGTCACAAAAACCCCATTGGCGTTTACTGGGACCTCAGGCGACATAACACTTACCGGTAACACAACAATAACAGGAAATTTAACAATCACTGGATCTTATGACAAATCAAGTGTGGACGTTTCAACATACACTGATGCATTTATAGAAGTAAACTCAGACAACGGTTCTGACGTTGACGGTGGACTTATTGTTGAGAAAGCGTCAGGTGAGGCGAGACTATTCTGGGACACTTCGGAGAGTTATTGGACCGCGGGCACAACAGGTTCTTTCTCACAGATAATCAGAGATACAGATGCAACAGCAGACGGTAACGCAAACAAAAATTCAAAATTCTTAAGAACAACTGCGGCAGGATTGTTGACAGTAACAAACATGAATTTAGCGGCAGTAGGTTCAGACATCACGTCATCTACAAGTACATCAAGCGTATCTGTTCCGACTACAGGACAGGTGGCTAAATCATTAAAACTTTGGGGTGGATCTACAATCTCAGATGACAGCAGTAACAGTATCGCAGGAAACAGATACGTTGAGACTTCAGCACCAACATCTGGACAAGGTTCAAACGGGGATCTTTGGTTCGTAAGGGAGGCGTAATCCCAAATGGTCGCAGTCACTAAGACATTAAACTACACAGGAACCCTTCAGCAGGCAACCATACCACCGGGCACCACATCGATAGATGTATACCTTTGGGCAGGAGCAGGCGGAGGCGGAGGCGCAGACGCAGGCGGACCTGGAGGAACAGGAGCCGCAGGACACCATGTCAAAAAAACCGCTTTGGCGATCACATCAGGACAGATAGGCACAACATTAGAAGTCGCAGTTGGTGGTGGTGGAGCCGGTGGCGGATCTGGAGGTGGGGCACCAGGTGGTACTAACGGAAAAAGTAAAACAGCATATTCGGGTGGAGAAGGCGGTAACGCTGGACCACAACCATATTCAGGAGCAGGTGGAGGTGGCGGAGGAGCCACTTTAGTGAGGATCGACGGAACGGACATCGCAGTCGCAGGAGGCGGCGGAGGTGGAGCAGGAGCAGGTAAGAGCTCAAACGGAACAGCAGGCGTAAACGCAAACTCAGCCACATCAAACACACCAGGAACACTGGGAGAGAACGGCAAGGACCACAGCGGAGACGGTGGTGGTGGTGGAGCCGGTGGTGGCGGTGTTGACGGCGGTACGTCAGGAGACGGTGGATCAGGCGACAATGGTGGTACCGGCGGAAAGTCTGGATCAAATTTAGTCCCATCCAGTGGTTCATCAAGCGATGGATCAGGTGTGACACCAGGAGGCACAGGCGAATCTAACTATACAGCAGGAGTGGCAGTTGGTGGACAGCCTAGTAGTCCAGGAGCAGACGGAAAAGCGGTTGTTGTTTTCAACATCGGTGTGCAAGGAGAATTCAAAGTGGGAGGAGCATGGAAGACTCTCACAGAAGCATACTTCAAAGTTGGTGGTGCTTGGAAACAGATCACAGCAGGGTATGTTAAAATAGGTGGAGCCTGGAAGGCCTTGTTCAATTCAGGAATATCTTTCGTGTCAACAGCGGCAGGATTTGGTGACTCAGAAGGTGGATCAAGTTCAGGAGGCGGAGGATCAGGCGGTGGTTGTTTCATGCCAGGTACAATGATCACAATGGCAGATGGTACTTTCAAAGCGGTAGAACTAATTGACATAGGCGACGAAGTTGCGGTAGGTGGCAAAGTGTTCGCAACTGCAAAATTCCTAATAGACAACTTGTACGAATACAAAGGCATTCAAGTTGCAGGAACGCACATGGTCAAAGAAGATGGTATGTGGACAAGGGTAGAGAACAGCAAACACGGTGTATCTCTTGGAAATGATGATGCCATTGTGTATGTGTTTGGATCAATGAATAGAAGAATAATAATTAACGGAATAGAATTCACAGACTACTTTGAATTGAGTGAGCAACAAGAATTAGTAAATCACGGCGAACAAATCTTTAGTAATTGGCAGGATCATGATAGACAGATACATGATAAAAATGTTAATATACTGAATGCTTCATAGTAGTTTTTATCAAGGACAACAAGGCGAATGTTTCAGACAGTTAGATAAACACTGGGAAAACATAAAACACGAGTTCGATACACAACCAAACAAAACTTTTCTAGAACCAGAAGATTTCTCTGACAGTGTTAGGGGACTGCCCGACGACTTTGATGATAGGTCAGGTGACTATGTCCACGGAGAATGGCAGGCACTGGGAATACAGTCTGGGGAGAAGGAACTGCAACATTTCAACGATTATCCAATGCTGTACTCTATACTGCGAAAATTTCCATACAAAACTAATGTTGCTATTATGACAGTTGGACCAGACACAAAAATTGGTAACCATACAGATAACGAGGGAGGATGGCGGTATCAAATGTGCCTTGACGATGGTGGTGGAGATCAAAGCGGTATGCAAGTGATGAACTTGGAAACACGTGAACAAGAACTTATGACATGGAAAACTGGTGACGCTTATGTATTCCAGCCGGACAAACAAATACACAACGGCTTCAACAAAAATACCAAGCCAAGGACCACGTTATTGATTGACTTTTGGAAAGAATCAGCGTACACTAAAGATAAGTTTGAAAAATATTACCAACACTATTCGGAGTGTTTCGAAGGATTAGAAAATTTAGTGGACACATATGAATCTAGGAAAAAACAAAAATAAAATTGCAATTATAGGTCATACACGAGGCATAGGTAAAGCAATAGCCGATCTGTACACGAATAAGAAATATGACGTTGTGGGTTTAAGCAGGAGCAATGGTTTTGACCTTGTTCATGATCAAGAAAAAATTTTGGAAAAAATTGAAGACTGTGGTCTCGTCGTGTTGAATGCACACTCCTTGAGAGGACAATTGACCTTGCTGAAGAGAATTTACGGACAACATTCATTTGATAAAATGCAAGTAGCGGTTATCACCAGCACGTCAGGACTAGACGACGAACCTGACCTACACCAATTTAAACTGTGGGATAAGTTTGAGTACTCACAGTATTGCGAAATCAAAAAAGAATTGATAGAATACATCAGTGAACTACAGGAAGAATTATTAAACAAACCTTTGTCGGTGTATGACATATGTCCAGACGTGGTAGACACAGATATGACAAAAGGATTATGGGATAATCTGCCAAAATTAACAGCACAAGAAGTTGCAGATGCAGTAAGATACTGTTTTGAGTCGACTTTTAATGTGAACAAAATAGTGTTACAGAAAAATGCAAAGTAGATCGTGGGACAGAGACAAGGATTATGAAACACTTGTCAAATGGTGGAACAAGTGGGAGTTTGGTGTAGTTCCAAAGGAGTGCCTCCCTCCCGACGGCATAGTAGTTGAGCATGACGGTGTGCCTATCTGTGCTGGTGGCTTGTATGTCTGTGATGGTACTGCGTTTGGCCTTATGGAATGGTTGGTGACTGACAAGGACGCAAAACAGCGTATTGTCCATAATTGTTTGAAACAGTGTATAGATGAGATTATCAAATTAGCAAAGACAAAAAAATTGAAATTGGTCTATACTGCCACAAAAGAACAAGCACTGCACAAAAGATACACCAAATACCACAATATGGTGCTTACGGAGAGCAACGTTAAGACTTTCATACACGATCTAGACGGGGCATATACCAGGGATTTAACTTGGATATCAGACGATGAGCAGATCGAATCACGTAATAAATAAGCATAAGGAGTACATTTAAATGGCAACAAAACAAGAAGTCGCAGACTACATCAACGCAAATTATGAGACAGCGTGGTCAACAGAAGAAGAAGCAAAGATTGACGCTATGCTGACACCAGAACTAGCAACTATCTTGATCAAGTTGGTAGGCGATGTGAGTTTCTTGACAGAGGTCAGAGACAACGCATCAAACAACGACTAGCAATGGCATACAAGATAAACAACACATTCGGGACCTTATTGGTCACACTAGCGGACGGGACAATAGATGTCGCGACCACAGACCTCACACTCATAGGTAAAGGCTACGCAGGGTTCGGTGAGAGGTTGAACGAAAACCTTGTAAAACTCCTAGAGAATTTCAATAATACCACAGCACCCTCAAACAAAATACAAGGACAGTTATGGTATGACAAGACAAACAATCAATTGAATGTATACACTGGCTCTAAGTTCAAACCAGTGGGATCAACTTCAAACTCCGCTTCAGCACCATCTAGTGCTGTTCTTGGAGACATGTGGTTTGACACAACAAATACACAACTTTATGTGTACACAGGATCGGCATGGACACTGATTGGACCAACAACAGTAGCAGGTTCAGGCGTTACACAGGTGATAACTGAATCACCGGAAGACAACACAGGTGTAAAACGTAGTATTTTGAAACTTGTAGCCAATGACACAGTCGTAGGTGTAGTATCAAATCTTGCATTTACACCAAGCTCTACAGAAACACTTGGGGCGGCACTCGTGTCAGCAGGTTTCTCAACAGTGGCACAGGGTATTCAACTTTCATCATCTGTCACATCAGCGAAATTCAGAGGCACAGCCACAGACTCGGAACAATTAGGTGGAGTTGTTGCGGCCAACTATCTAAGATCAGATTCAGCAGATACAACAACAGGCAGAATCACAATACAAACAGACGATGGTATAAGACTAGGTGCCGGCAATGACATTACGATGACATTGTCCAGTGATGATTTCACTGTAGCACAGACCACACAGGACAAGGATATAATTTTTACGGTAAACGATGGCGGAACAACAAAAGAGGCATTAAGGATAACAGGATCAACGGGCAGGATCGAACATCTTAGGGTTGGTGACCTTACTGTTGATGGTACAAACACAATTATTAACACATCGACGCTGTCTGTGGAAGACAACATAATAGAATTAAACAGGGGGGTATCCAACAACGCAGGTATGCCCAGCCACACAGGTCTAAAAGTAAACAGGGGAGAGACCTCCAGCGCCACAGAACAAGACCTATATTGGGTATGGGATGAAACATTCGCAGACGACGGTACAACAGTACATGGTAACGCGGGTGGTGCCTGGACAGCATTCAAGGCCGCCGCTAACACAGACACGGCGCTAGAGGCACCAACACTTGTGGACATCAGAGCAAACATAGTTCATGCAACATCAACGTCGGCGCAATATGCTGACTTGGCAGAACGTTACGAAGCAGACTGTCAGACGGAAGTGGGAGATGTGGTCATACTAGGCGGTGATGCAGAGATAACCATTTGCAAAGATGAACTGTCAGACTCCGTTTTTGGTGTGATATCAGAGTCACCAGCGTTCCTAATGAACGCTAATGCAGGTAATAATGACTCACATCCTATGGTGGCACTTAAAGGGCGTGTAATGGTGAAATTGACAGGTACAGGCAAAGCGGGCGACCGCGTGGTTTCAGCAGGCAAAGGTGAGGCCAGAGTTGCTGACCTGGACAAATGTACCGCTTTTAATACGCTGGGCAGGTTGATGAAGGATAAATATTCGCAAGACACACAATTAACAGAGTGTGTGATAGGAGTAAAATAAGAAAATGGCATATTCGGCAGGTGACGCAATTTTAGACGATGAATACAACGAGTTTGTAAACAGTTCATCGGATCCATTTGGATACAACCACTTCGCGGGTCCAGGATCAACGGTATATGGGTTAAACCAAGCAACAATTTCAACGGTTAGTGCGGGTGACACAATCGCCGCATCACATTGGAATAGTTTATTCACAGGAATGGACAACATTGCCAATCACCTAAATAGATCGATCACATCATCATCAGTTTCAGCGGGAGACGCCATTGCTATCAGATCAGCATTGATCTCAGACCTAGCCAACTTGGCGGCTGACGTCGCGGCAGGTGGAGTAAACGTTACAGCACTTGACACCACAGCAGTTGGATCAAGTTCAAATGGAGCAACATGGAACGGAACATCAACTATTGAGAGATCAGTAACATTCGCAAACAACAACACGATGAGAGCATTCTTCAATGGAGGCGGAAAGATCAGGGTCGACCCAAGTTGTACAACAGGTATTGATGGACTCAAAGACACGGTATTCAATGATTTAACAGTTACAGCGATCGGTAACCTAGACATCGCGGCACAGGCAAGTACGAGATCAGGATCAGGTGAAACACTCACAACAAACGGCCTGGGAAATGGCTTCCATGACCTAGGTACAGGTTACACAACAATTATCAAATTGACTTCAGACAACTCAGGTTACACATCCAACACAGTTGAGATATCTGCCAAACTAAATGCGGCAATTGGTTCAGCGACAGTGATGACTGTAAAAATGCTTTCGACTGATGGGGACAACGACGACACGTACACTAGTGGTAACACGGACGGTGTTCCGACCAACCCCAACGAGGCACCTATAATGACCATGGCACTTATTGAAGTATCGCCCAACGACTCACAGGGACTTGCGGCAGACATCAAAACGGCTTCAAACGCTCAAGTAAGTAACTCAACATCATAATAATTTTACCAGGTTGCAATACCACCATAATTATTGTATAATTGTGGTATGGATATTCGCTCTTTAAAACAACAATCGGACTTTTCTTACAACGTAGCAGTTGCCAAACGCAACGCTCTGGAAAAAGCACATTCTCGACAGGTATTAGCATACAATGGAAATCTTTTCATTGCTAATCCTCAGACAATATGCCTTGTGAAAACACTCAAAGAGACCCACAGCATTTTTTTCTTACTGGACACCAACAACAATCCCGTTGAAATCAAGGATGCTGATGATTTTTTGATGAAACTGATTGCACGTAACCAGGAGGCCTTGAACGCATATCATCAGATGTACGAAACTTTTACAAAAAAAGGTGATTAATGACGCAAGGAGTTCTATTATTTTGTTTTGACACAGAAGACACGCGGTATCACAAGATACTTGAAAGATGTGTTGCACTTATCAAAAAAAATCTAAAATTAGAGATAACTGTTGTTACTAATTTTGATACATTTAAAAAAATCACACCTTTAGGATCAATCAATTACAAATTCATGGAACCTGAATTAGGCAACACGAAACTAGGCAAACCTTGGAACAATGTTGACAGGCACATGGCCTATGAACTATCCCCGTATGATAAAACTATCGTAATGGACATAGACTATTTTTGTTTCACAGACAATCTCTTACAACTTTTTAATACAGATTATGACTTCCTTGTGCCAAACAAAGCACATGATCTCAGCGGTATGAACAGTTTTGATCATAGGAGGTTTAGTCTCATACCAATGGTGTGGGCTACAGTTTTATACTTTAAAAAGAATAAAAGAGTTAACCAAATATTTCAAATGGTCAAATACGTAAAAGAATGGTATCCGTACTTTAATGAACTTTACAGGATTAGGGCAAAAAATCTACGTAACGATTATGTGTTTGCCATAGCACTCCAGCAACTTAACGGCTTTGTTGGGTATGATACTTTTCCTTTTGCCTTATCAACACTGCCACCTGACTGTGAGATCTTGAGTTTTGAAGACAATGGTGTTGTATGGAAGCACAATGACAACATCAGTTTTGTTGAACAACAAGATGTACACGTGCTAAACAAGGAGATAGCCAATGTCTAAAGGATTCCTATGGTTCGCACAGAACAACGCCAAGACTGACTACGTCGAACTGTCCATTACCCTAGCCAAGAGCATTAAACGTTGGAACAGGTACAACCAGGTATGTGTGATCACGGATAATGAAAGCAAGTTCGAGAATGAACACGTGGACGTGGTAAAAGTTATCAAGCAAGACGATAGTGCCGAACATGATATCAAGTGGGCCAACGAGCACAAGGCATTTGCCATGACGCCATTCACGCACACGATTAAATTAGAGGCGGACATGTTATGGACAATAAACACGGACTGGTGGTGGTACCACCTATCGCAACATGATCTAGTGTTCAGTGTCAATTGTAGAGATTACAGGGACAACATCATTAAAGAAACACCGTACAGGAAACTTTTCAACAGGAACCAATTACCCAACATATACAACGGTCTGATGTATTTCAGACAAAGCACCAAGGCACAGCAGTTCTACAACACAGCACGAGACGTAGTAAAAAATTGGAATGACGTCAAAACAAGAATGCTTATCAACTGCCATGACAAGTACCCAAGCACTGACGTTGTGTTTGCATTGGCTTATAGGATCATGGATCCCACGTCACAGGGATTGATAGATTACGATTGGTTTAAATTCATACACCACAAGCGAGCAGTAAACAACACCATGCAGGCGAAGAACCAGAATGAATACCTATATCCCAACAAGGTGGGAGATGCTGTTTACATAGGAGAGACACGTGTCAGCAGGGTATGGCACTATCACGATAAGGAGTTACATGCCAGGATTGTTTGATGCACTGAATAAACTGCCCAAGAGAGGACCAAAGAAGTTTTTCATCACAGTGCAAGGTGTGGAACACGAAGTCACACTGGCTAAGAAATTGTGGGCACAACAGCACGGAGAAGAGAACTTGATGCTCAAGGATGGAGCGATAGTATTAAAACCTAAGCCAAAGCCAAAAACACAGTACAGCATATTACTGAAAGCAGACGAGGGCTATTTCTTCCAGGACGCAGACATACACTGGCCAAAAAAAATATCAGAGGGAGGGGTCACATGGCAGATAGAACAAGAATAAGTGATCTTGACTTCGTGTACATCTCGTTCAAGGAGCCCAACAAGGAAGAAAACTGGGCGGACCTCAAGAACAAGGTGCCATGGGCCAAGCGGGTTGACAGGGTCGTGGGTTTCGACAACGCACACAAGGCCGCGGCGGACATAGCACAGACCGACTTCTTCATAAGCATTGATGGTGATAACATATTAGACGAGCGATTTCTTCTAAACACATTGGATTGGAACAAAACTAATCCAAAAGCGGTGCACCGTTGGCGGGCAAAAAATAATGTGAATGGTCTGGTGTACGGTAACGGTGGCGTAGTTGGTTGGCCTAAGGAGACCTGTCTCAGCATGAGGACACACGAGAACGCTGATTCAGAGGAGAATCAGATCGATTTCTGTTGGGGCGTGCCACATGAGAATCTACACAACTGCTATTCTGACACAGTAATAAATGGCAGTGATGAGCAGTGTTTTATTGCAGGGTACAGGGAAGGTGTCAAGATGAGTACAGAGAAGGGTGTTGCACTCAAGCAAGATAATTTTCATAGTATATGGCCAGAGAATCTCAGTACACTGAGCACTTGGTGTACAATAGGAGCCGATGTCGAGTATGGCAAGTACGCCATGTTGGGCGCCAGGATGGGTTGTTACTACACCGTGCTGGAAAACTACAACAAGGATCTCTACAAGGTGAGGGATCTCGACCACATGATAGAGTACTTCAAGGGTGTGATAGACAGGGACGACATAGATAAGCAATTACTGTTGTTCGGCAACAGCCTGCGACAGCAGTTGGACATGCCCATAGCAGAAATGGACGAGATCCAGAGCAAGTTCTATAGGTTTGTCAAACCCCAACACATAAACAGAGGAGTCCAAGACCGTGAGCACTAGTGATTACAAGAACGACGCATTGGTGGCCAAGGATAAACTGGAGGAAGTGTCTCCCACAATGTGCCTGGCAAAATGGAACCAGACGTCACTGCACCTGCCAACAGGCATGACCAACAGTTGCTATCACCCACCACTGCACAACATGGATGCAGAGGCGGTCAGGTCGAACCCAGCGGCACTGCACAACACGAAAGAGAAACTGCAACAGAGACAGCAGATGTTAGATGGCGAGAAGCCACAGGGTTGTAGTTATTGTTGGAACATAGAAAAGACCGGTGAGATGTCCGACAGGCACTACAGGTCAGGAGAGCCCTGGGCCATGCAGGACTTCGATGATATTAGAAAGAATCCAATGACCACAAGTTGGACGCCGAGATACGTGGAGGTGAACTTCAACAACGCTTGTAACTTCAAGTGCAGTTATTGTTCACCACAGTTCTCGACAACCTGGGCGAAGGAGGTGGACAGATACGGCGAATATCCAACATCTCCTCCCCATAACGCACCAGAACACTTCCAGGGCAGGCGCAAACCCATACCACACAGGGAGGAGAACCCCTACGTGAAGGCATTTTGGAAGTGGTGGCCAACCCTGTACAAGAATTTAAAGCACTTCCGTATGACCGGAGGAGAGCCCATGATGGATGTGAACACCTACAAGGTGTTCCAGTACATAATAGATCATCCCAAGGATGACCTACACCTCAATGTGACCAGCAACCTGTGTCCACCAGACAAGAAACTCAAGGAGAAGTACTTCAACATGGCAAAGGAGATATGTATGCAGGAGAAGGTTGAACACATGATGCAGTTCGTGAGCGTGGACGCATTCGGCAAACGTGCTGAGTACATCCGTGACGGTCTGGACTTCGACTACATGATGGACAACGTGGAGGAGTTCCTGGACAGGATACCGGAACGTAATTCGATCACGTTCATATGCACATACAACAACCTCAGTATAACCAGCATGGACAAACTGCTAGAGAAAATATTGGACCTACGTAAAAAATACAGCAAGACGTACCAGAGGGTTTGGTTCGACGTGCCACTGCTGAGGCAACCCGCATGGCAACAGATCACGTTGCTACCAGAGGCGTACCAGGGCATACACGAGGACAACATCAAGTACATGCAGGCCAACTCCGGCGAGGACAACGGACTACACATATTCAAGGATTTCGAGATCCAGAAGATGCAGAGGAATCTCGCATACTGGCGCGAAAACGCGGACGCAAGTACGCAAAATAAAAGAAACTTTTACGCTTTCTTTAACGAGCACGATCGCAGACGTCTCACAAGGTTCCTTAACACCTTCCCTGAGATGACGGAATTCTGGGAGGAGTGTAGAAACGCATGAATGATCTAGAATACAAGAAACAGATACTGGATCCAAAGAGTGCAAGTTTCTGCGGAGCCAAGTGGTACAATGCTACAATATGGTTGGGCAGTGGCATGACCACAAGTTGCCACCATCCACTCCCGCACAAGATAGACCTAGAGGAGATTAAGACTAATCCCAGTGCCATACACAACACAATTCAGAAAAAAGAACAACGTAGACAGATGCAGTGTGGAGAGAGGCCTGCAGGATGTGAGTACTGCTGGAAGATAGAGGATGTAGGAAGAGATAACATCAGCGATAGGGTTTACAAATCAAGGATATTCACAAATGACGACTTAGACAAAGCATACAACAATGATCACAATGAAAATGTAAATTTAAAAACATTGGAGATAGCGTTTGACAGAACATGTAACTTTGCCTGTACGTATTGTAATCCTGCTTTCAGTTCCACGTGGGCCAACAACATAAAAAGACAAGGCCCATATACAGGACTGGAATCAGATGGCAGAAACCATTTCACTCATGCACACGATTCTGCAGAACCATACAAGAAGGACGAGACAAATCCCTACGTAGAAGCGTTTTACAAATGGTGGGAAACAGATCTACACAGGAGTCTAGATGAATTGAGAATAACAGGAGGCGAACCCATGATGTCACCTAATCTATGGAGATTGCTAGACTGGATAGAAACGCAAGGTGAAAAGATGAATCCTAACATGCGTATTGCCATAAACTCAAACCTTGGTGCAAAGCAGAGCATCATTGATCGGTTCAAAACAAAACTAAAAGGATTTAAAAATTTCCATCTTTATACAAGTTGTGAAGCAACATTTGATCAGGCAGGATACATCAGAGATGGATTAGATTTTGGAACATGGCACTCGAACTTGCTACACATGATGGTTGATAAAGTGCCTAGTGAGATACACAACATGGCCACAATAAATGCTTTATGTTTAGAAACATTACCCGAGTTTCTAGAGAAAATGATATGGTTCAAAGGCGCCAGCAAGGTGTATGGACCAACAATCAATTTTACACTGAATATTCTGAGATTTCCTAGTTTCCAATCACCTCTTGTACTACCAGACGACCTGAGAAATAAATTTAAACTGGATTTGGTAAAGTTCTTAAGTAGTAACGAGAAACACCTAGAACATATGGAAATAAATCAAACACAGAGATTAATAGATTACTTGGATGTTGTTAAAACACCACACGCGGGTGCGGCCGAGCAGAGCAAACTACAGAAAGACTTCAAAGCATTTTACAGTCAATACGACAAACGATCAGGAAAGGACTTTGAAAAGACTTTCCCAATAATAGGAGAATGGTACCGTGGCATATAATTACGGAGCGAAGGAGCCTGAGAAATTAAAAATTAAAGACATGACGGATCGTCAGAAGGAACTTTTGATAGAAAGTGAAACTTTCTGTATGCTTCCTTGGATGCATCTCCATGCGTACCCAGATGGCAGGGCATACCCTTGTTGTTTCAGTTTTGATCGCTATCCAGTCGGGGACTTCAACAAAAACAGTTTAAAGGAAGTTTTCAACAATGATAAAATGAAGGAAATGCGTAGAAACATGTTGTCAGGTAAGAAATGCAAACAGTGTGCGAAGTGTTATGACCAAGAAGATTCAGGTTTCTTTTCATTACGTTTAAGTTCAAACAAACATTTTGGACACAACATTGATTTAGTTAACTCAACCCAAGCAGACGGTACAGCAGACTTTGTGATGAAATATTGGGATATAAGATTCAGCAATATCTGTAATTTTGCCTGCAGAAGTTGTGGAACATGGTTTAGTTCTAATTGGTACGAGGATCATATCAAAATAAATGGCGGTCCGCCTAATCATGCAAAAATAATAAAAGTAGGCAGAAAAGCAGACGATATGTGGGAACAGGTTTTGGAAAATATTGATCATGCTGAACAATTTTATTTTGCAGGTGGAGAACCATTAATAATGGAGGAGCATTATAGAATTTTGAAAGAATTGGATAGAAGAAAAGCATATCATATTAGATTGATATACAATACTAATTTTTCAAGACTCAAATTCAAAGACATGGATGTGTTAGAATTATGGAATAAATTTGATTCAGTATCTGTGGGAGCCAGTCTTGACGCGGAAGGGCCACGTGCAGAGTTGATGCGTACCGGTACCAAATGGGAACAAACTATTAACAATAGAAAAAGAATGATGGAAGTATCTCCAAAAGTTGATTTCTATATTTCTTCCACTGTGAGTCTTCCAAATGCATTACACGTTGCGGATTTTCATAGGAGTTGGGTCGAGCAAGGCCTAATCAAACCAGAAGATTTTAATTATAACCTTTTACAAATGCCAACTTGGCAAAGGTTGGACATTCTTCCATTAGAATACAAAGAACAGATTAAAGAAAAATATACAGCACATTTGAAATGGCTAAAGGATCAGGATCACCTTACCCGTGCAAGTAAAGGATATGAATCTGCTCTGGATTGGATGTATAAGAAAGATAATACACAGCATCTTCAATGGTTTTTTGAAAGAACCAAGAAGTATGACGAAGTGAGAAAAGAAAAATTTACAGATGTGTTCCCTGAATGGAAGGAACTTTTCGACAAATATGACAAATAGGATAAAACCTAATGAGGGAAATAAAACATTCTGCATGGCACCGTGGACCCACACGTACCTGTCGCCACAGACGGAGAGGCGTATGTGTTGTGCATCCAGAGAGCCTGCACAGAGTTTCAAGCAGTACATAGACACGGGCAATGACGCCAAAGAGTACAAACCGCTTACACTGAAAGAACACTGGAATTCAGACCACATGCGATCTGTGAGACTGCGTATGATGGCAGGCGAAGAACTGTCAGAGTGTGAAGTGTGTGACCACAAACTGTTGAACACAGACGTATACAGATCATACTGGAATCAGTTATTTAATGACAGGGTAGACGAAGCATACGACAGCACAGACGAAACAGGGGCGACCACAATGCAAACCATCAGTTTTGATTACAGGTTCAACAATCTATGCAACTTCAAATGTAGGATGTGTGGAGACATGTTGAGCAGTAGTTGGGAAGCAGAATCGAGGAAGAACAAGACATGGAGCAAAGAATCACAACCATGGATGGCATCACCTTTGAGAGAACAAATAGTAAAGTTCCAAGACACACAGGTTGTGCAGGAGTTCGTCGAAGCAGTAGAAACAAAAAGGATAAAAGAAATATATTGGTGTGGTGGGGAACCACTGATGTGGGACATGCATTGGAAAGCCATGCAGAGGATAATAGAACTAGGATTCGCAAAAGAGGTGTATGTGAGGTACAACACAAATCTAAGTAGGACATCATTCAAGGGAACCAAACTGTTTGACTTACTGCCTGAGTTCCAGGACTGGCAAATATGTTCATCATTAGACGGAACAGGTGAAGTTGGCGAATACATCAGAGACGGATTGAACTACGAGCAGTGGTTACGCAATTTCAAAGAAGGATTAGCAGTGGCAAAAACATCCAGGGAGATGAGGCTAGATTACACAATCACGATGCCTGGGTTACTAGAGCTCAAAAACATGTTTGATCTGAGCAGAGATTTAGACACAGAGATACTGACAAAGGTCATGTTCACTTTCAGCGATGATGAGATTCTAAGTCCATTGGCACTGCCCAAAGAACTGCTACATACTCTGATTGATGAGGCTCTAGAATACATAGAACCTCTTGCCTCACGAAAACAACGATCATTGATAGATGTAATAAAGAATTTAAAAAACAGAGAGACCTTTACACCAACTAAAAAAGGAAAACAGAGACAAGAAAGTATTGATAAGATCAGAAGACAGGACATTACAAAAATATTAAGAAGAGATAAAAGGGTGTTAGAGTGGTGGACAAGTATATAGATTCAAACATATGTCCTTTGCCTTGGACACATCTAGAAGTTGACGTTAATGGTGGTGCATCTCCCTGCTGTTTGTACAAGGGCAGTATTCCTAATGTCAAAGTATACGAACAGAGTTTAAAATCTATACAACATACAGAATACATGGGCCTGCTTAGGGAGAAATTCACGAGCGGCGAACGTCCTACAGGTTGCCAGAGCTGTTGGCAAGAAGAAGATGCTGGCAAAACTTCTAAAAGGCAAAACTCGATCTACAAAATGCGTAGCAGTTTAGAAACCTGGACCCCTAATAGCGAGCCAACACTCAAGTTTATTGACTTTAAGTTGGGTAACGTGTGTAATCTTAAATGTAGGATATGCGGATCGTGGAGTTCCTCAAAATGGGCACAGGAAGAAATAGATTATGAGACAGCCAAGGGTGGAGACAATCCTGTCGCCAGGAAACAATTGAAGGAGGGCGGTTGGCCAAAACGTAACCCACAATTTTTTGAGGAGTTACAGGAGGACCTAAAACACGTGGAGTACTTTGAGTTCACGGGCGGTGAGCCTTTCATGATCAAGGACCACTTCAAGATCTTGATGCACTGTGTTGAGAAAGGTTACGCTAAGAACATAGACATACACTACAACACCAACGGCACGCAGTTGCCACCACAGGAGATATTTGACCTTTGGAGTTACTTCAAGCACGTTGAAGTGGCATTCAGCATTGACGACGTGGGAGAACCTTTTGAATATCAGAGACACCCAGCCAAGTGGAGGGAAGTGAACCAGAACCTTGTCAAGTTTAAACAAATGAAAACGCCAAACATGGATTTCCAGATATGTTCAACAGTGAATATTTTTAACGTGTTCAATTGGGCCAAGATGGCAATGTGGGTGGCACAGTTTCAACCAAAATTTTTCTATGTCAACACCTGTTTTGATCCAGAAGTGTTCAACATACAGACACTGCCAAGGCAGGTCAAGGACATAGTAGTGGATAGATACCACATGCTAACAGACTATCAACCCAGCATTAGATTCATGAATGCCGCCGACAGGGATTCACCTGAAATAAGAGCAGAACGGAAAAGAAGAATACTACAAACAGACAAGTATAGGAAAGAAAATTTTGGAGATATGTTTCCACTTTTAAATAATATTTTGAAAATATATGACTAAGAACATCATAGTAGGCGGTTGCAGTTTCACATACGGGTCCGAACTGTCAGACGACGACAAAGGTAAAAAACCAAGTGAGAAATCTTGGGCATACGGACTTTACAAACAGAGCAAAGCCACCGGTGACTATGTCTGCACTGCCAGGCCAGGATCAGGCAACTCCGGTATAGCTCGTAGAGTGTTCAATGCAGTGGCCAAAACAAAAGAAATAAAAGGTGTGGTGGTGATGTGGAGTTTCAACTCACGGTACGATTGGGCCATGCCCAGACACAGGGAATTGGAAGGCACACGTTGGGCCACAATATCTCCTTGGGACACATCTAATTCAAGTGAGGAAAGGCATAATGCACTGTCGGGATCAGAAGGACAACAGGAACAATGGAAAAAGAGAGCAGACCTAATGATGGAGACCGGGGTAAAGCCTTTTGCGGAAGCCATATACAGATATGGTGCGAATGAATACCACGAGACCTACCTTAGTTGGAAAAGTATCATTTGGCTACAGAACATTTTAGAAAAGAAGGGCATACCATTCATTTTCACACTGGCTGACAACAGTTTGTTATATAAGGTGTTTGAACATCTCAAGGATCAAGATTCTTTAATGAACGCACTGCACAATGAGATAGATTTTACCAAATGGTTCTCTTTTGGAGAACGTATGATGGGATTCAACCAATGGGCACTGTTGAATGAATATCCACGTGGTTCAACACATCCACTTGACGAAGCACATCGAGATGCTGTACAATTAATGTTACCAACTTTTAACAAACTGATAGGAGAGAAATAATGTTCACCTGGATCAAGAATCTTTGGCACAAGTTCAAACAAGAAAGAGCTTACAGAAAGAGGCTCAAAGAGTTGAAAAAGAAAGACCCATTCATATACAAATAAAATGGTATTACAAAAAATTAAAAAGGCACTGGAAAGGAAGCCTAAGTTCGAACTGTTGGAGTTGCCGTACATAGATGTTACGGAAGATCCTGTGCGACCAGAATTAAGCCTAGAGTTTAGGCAATCCCATGGTAGGAAGATATACGGTATCAAAGACGAGGAGGCCGACATAGCGGCCATAATGTGTTTCGCTTTCACAAACGGAATACCAAAGAGCGTGGAGGAGATGGACAAGATGAGTAAAGACGCCGCCATGCAGGCAGTACACAGGGCAGGAGTGCAGGGTTCAACAGCGATAGCCTACACAGTGTGGGCCAAGAAGAAAGGTGGCGGAAAGCACATGGTCAACGAAGTGTACAAGATGATCAAGCAATCTAACCATCTTAACAGACTAGTAACACTGAGCCCAATGACTGACATGGCAAGGAAGTTCCATCTGAAAAATGGCGCAAAGGAAGTGCAGGTAAACCTAACCACACAGAACTTTGAATACGACATTGAATTATCAGAATGGGAAAAGTTCAGAGACAGGGCGAAAGGATGGTTTAAAATAAAATGATAAAGAAAATCATAATAATGTTATTGCTATGCACATCTGCAAATGCAATAAACTTAACAAAATACTACAAAGAAGATTTGACAGACACTGACAAGAAAGCAATCTTGGCATTCAATACTTTACAGTTTGTTGATATGCTACAGACAATTGAAATAGCAAACAATGATGCTTATTATGAAAAGAACAAAATTATGGGCAAACACCCCAGCGAAGCACAGGTAGTGACATACTTTGTTGCGAGGGGACTAGCACACTACCACGTGACCAAGATGATCCCACAGAAATACAGGGGCATATGGCACACTTACAATATAGTATACAACTACAATATAATCAAAGATAATCACGAGTTAGGGATTAGGATAGATTTTTAATGACATGGTGGAACTTTTACTGTTACGACTGCAAATGGAAAGGGGTTGCAAACGAGCTTGACCAGGATTACGATACCGAGGAATGGTGGGTGTGTCCAACGTGTAAAAGTGAGAACATAGAGGACATGGGCTGGCACCAGGAAAAAGAATGAGGATATTAGGAATCAATTGTATGAACCACGATGCCGCAATGGCTGTTGTGGATTACAGTTCAGGTATAGGCGAGATATTGTGGGCGGCACACAGCGAACGTTATTCAAAGATTAAGAACGATCATTATCTCAATCAAAAGATAGTTGATGAGGCAAACACATTTGGCCCATTTGATAAGGTTGTTTACTACGAGAAACCTTTGCTGAAGAAGACCAGACAGTTCTACGCAGGACAGTACGGATCAGCAATGAGTTACACTGAGATGCCACAATGGCACTTAGATCACTTCGGCATCAAGATAGATGAGTATGTGAAACACCATGACTCACACGCCGCGGCAGGTTATTTTACATCACCATTTAAGGACACAGGAGCAACAATACTCACAGTGGACGCAATAGGAGAATGGGAGACAGTATCAATATCGACGGCAGACAAGACCTGGGTGGAGAGAAAGGAAACACTCAACTATCCACACAGCATAGGAATACTTTACAGTGCATTCACACATCGTTGTGGACTCAAACCTGCAGAAGAGGAATACATCCTCATGGGCATGGCCGCATACGGAACCCCAAAGTACAAACAGAAGATATACGACGACTTCGTGCATCAGACACCCTTCAAACTTAAAAAAAATCTACACAGGGGATTGAGCGACTGGGAACCTAACGCAGATGTGATGGACATAGCCGCCAGCATACAGGCAGTCACAGAAGAATGCCTTGCAGAGTTATGGCACAGAGCAAGTAAGTACGGATCACGTAACCTTGTGTATGCAGGTGGTGTAGCGTTAAACTGTGCCGCGAACAGAGTTTTAGCAAACATGGGACTGTTTGATAAAATATGGATAATTCCAAACCCAGGTGACGCAGGATCTAGTTTGGGTTGCATAGCCGCACACCACAAGAGACACCTTAATTGGGAACACCCATTCCTAGGACACAACATAGATGGTGAGTATCCTGTGGATGCACTGATAAAAGAATTGAAAGAAAACAAGATGGTGGGAGTGGCAAGTGGCAGGGCAGAGTTTGGTCCCAGGGCACTTGGTAATAGATCACTGTTAGCAGACCCCAGGGGTGAGGACATCAAGGATTTGGTAAACAGTATCAAGAAAAGACAGAAGTTCAGACCTTTTGCACCGGCCATATTAGAGGAGGATGTGAACGAGTATTTTGACCTACCTACAGCAGTTCAAAACACCCCTTATATGCAATTTACAGCGGCGTGTACTGCTGGTAAAGACTTCCCTGCCATAATACATCACGATCACACTTCCAGGGTTCAAACGGTGCGTAAGACGGATAATCCAGGGTTTCATGCGTTGTTAACCGAGTGGAAAAAACAGACAGGTTGCCCCATACTTTTGAACACCAGTTTGAACATAAAGGGTCAACCAATCGTAAATGACAGAGCCGATGCCAGAGCATTTACCAACAAATACGGAGTGAAAGTACTAGGATGAAATATATAATAACAGGCGGACTTGGATTCATAGGATCCAAGATAATAGAAAAACTGTCCAATGAGGGACACAGTGTGACCTGTGTGGACAACAAAGACACCTACAATATCATATCAAAAGTGGATCTTAATAAATTGATAGCATGGAGAACACGTAATTGGAACAAAAAGAATATTATCATGATCAATGGTGATATACTTGACAGGATGATATGTCTCAAAGCATTTTCTACACACCCTGACACAGTTATACACCTGGCCACGTACCCTAGAGCCAAGATAGTTGATGAAGATCCAATAAATGGAATACCAAAAGTGATTGGCACAACCACCAACCTGTTGTGGCATGCATCTAAGTTTGGCACAAAGAAATTTGTATACATCAGCAGTAGTATGGTGTATGGAGATTTTGCTGATGGCACTAGTGAAGAATCGAACACAAAGCCAACAAACATATATGGCGAGGCCAAGCTCACGGGTGAAAGGTTAACGAAACTATTCGCCAAACGCGATGGGTTGAACTACGTGATTGTGCGTCCAAGTGGTGTGTATGGTCCTGGAGATCTTCCAGACAGAGTGGTATCTAAGTTTTTTGCAAAGGCCATGAGCAATGAAACGATTACTCTACACAACGGTGAGAACAAGGTAGATTTCACTTACAGGGACGATACGGCTGATGGAATAATTAGAGCGGCCGAAACTGATGTTGCAAACACCAGTTTCAATATGACGGCGGGTAATGCCACAAGCCTTAGGACATTGGCCGAGACTATAATAGATATAACCGGTAGCAAGTCAGAGATCAAAGACATCGGAATGCAGAGCTTGTACCCTATGAGGGGGACATTAAACATATCACGTGCAAAAGATCTTCTAGGATATGAACCAACAGTGTCTTTTAGACAAGGACTAGAAAATTATTATGCCTGGCTACAAAATCAAATTTAATGGAATAAAGGAGTTTTTTACATGTTTGATAGTGTGCAAGTAAGATTTAAAAACACAAAGCATTGGCCATCTCCGTTCGCAAACACAAGGGAAGTGCCATTTGTTGAAAGTTATCTTACAGTGTTGAAATCTTTGATCGAAGACATTAATACAGAATATTTTTGGTTCTTTGCAAATTTTATGGATCTAAAGACAATGGATCTAGATTATATACCGGAGCAACATCAAAAAAATCAAATTCACGTTTGGTATAATACACACCCATTAGGTGGCATAAACAAGGAAGGCAATGTTTTTTTGATTCCTACAGAAGCATTCAAAAAACAAATAGGCAGTTTAAAATATTTGCGAGATTTCCAAGACATAAACTATCATGCCCATGATAACTTGTTCCAAAATTTGATAGCAAAAACTACATTTAAATTGAAAGATCCGTATCTTGCATATCACAATTCTGAGCCATACTATTACAAGTGGTTATTCAACAAAGATCTAGATCTTAAAAATATTCCAAATTTTTTTCCTAGTTACTGGGAAGACGTAAAGTTATATACCTGGGGTAAAACAAATGACATTATGCTTGTGCCCCACAAAGAAAATTTAAAGCAGTTCTATGATATTGATCGCATCGTTCATTTCGATCTTGATTATGAGGTAAAGCCGATGGATATAGTTTTTATATCATATGATGAGCCCGGAGCGGAAGCAAGGTACAACAAACTTAAGAAAAGATTTCCCCGGGCAAAGTGGTCTAGGGGTGTTATAGGTCAAACACTTGCTTACATGGCCGGGGCATTGATGAGTGAGACTGATTACTTTTTTGCTGTCTTTCCAAAGATAGACATTGTGGACGATTTTCAATTTGATTTCCAACCTGACAGGCTCAAACATCCATGTCATTATATTTTTAATTGTTACAACAAAGTGATAGATTGCACATACGGCCATGACGGTGTGATACTATACAATAAGAAATTGGTTATGGAGACCACAAAACCAGGATTAGATTTCACTTTGTCACAACCAGTGCAAACCGTTAATGTTTTGAGTGCAATTAACACACTAGATGAAACTCCTTTGCTGGCCTGGAGAACTGCTTTCAGGGAAGTGATCAAACTTAAATTACAGAAACCAACGGTGGAAAGCAATTACAGATTGAAGAAATGGCTTGCAATGGGAAAGGGTAAAAATGCCGAGTGGGTCAACAAAGGTGCTCTAGACGGAGTTGAATTTCTTGCACAAGGAAAAGATCCTTATATGAGTTATGACTTTATATGGATAAAAAAATACTTCGAAGAAAGACACGGATAAACAACATTATGAGATTGGGTTACAAACACGAAAAAGATCAGATAGAAGCAAACAGATACTGGACCAACACCATAAGTCCTTTGCTGAACAATGGTTCTCTGGAACATGCTGTTGATGGTACATATGCTTATCCCAACAGGATAGGACTGTATCCAGGAATGACATGCCAGTTCTTTTGTACATTCTGTGGTAGGAACTACGACGCCATGTACAAATCAACAGACATAGATAAAAGTTTTGAAGTGTTCAAACAGGTCATCGATCAGGATCCAAAGCAAGGGAAATTCTGGCAAGATAGATTTAGAATTAGTGGGGGGTTGGAGCCTCTTACAAATCCACACATAGGTAAGATTATCAGTTACGGAAACAGCCAAGGGTTCAAGATGCAGATGTACACCAATGGCTATGCTTTATCGCAAAACTTTTTAGAAAAACAACAAGGTATTTTAGACCTAGAAGTTATGCGTATAAGTTTATACGGATATGATCAGGAAAGTTACTACAGGGTAACAAAAAATAAAAAAGCCTTTGATATCGTTACTAAGAATCTAAAGGACTTCTGCACAAAAGTTCCAACAACAGGAAGCAAGATAAAACTAGGGGTGAACTGGATAATACTGCCAGGCCATAGTGAAGATGTGAGAAGTGTTTTCAAAATGATCAAGGACATCAATAGTGTATCCAATTTCAAAATATCCTTTATAACACTAAGGGAAGATTTTTCTCAGTCTAACAATTATATCTCAGACGAGGAGCGTGAAAAATTACACAAGATCTTTGTTGAAATAGAACAAAACACCGATCTGCATATAGACTATGGCTATGCCTTGCACTCTGTAAGACACGGCAACCCAACAGGCCCCATTAAAATGTCCACACACGAACAAATGGACAAACATGGTTGGCCCCAGATAGCAACATCTATAGACAGCCTGGGTAATCTGTATGTGTATCATGAAACAGGTTTCCTTGATAGACCCGGAAGCGATCGTTACATTATTGGAAACATCAAAAATTCAAATGTCACCGACATAGTCAAACATCATCTACAAGGGCCTGGTATCAAGGCACGACCTTTTGATGTAAGTTTCCTTGATGCTTTTGATCACACAACTACTTTGTTAATATACGAAGCAAAAAGATATAAAGCAAAAGGCCTAGATTGGAAACAAGAATTGGAGAAGAGATGGAAGTCCCCTACGCAAATTTAAACAGGATATACCAAGAGTCGAAGGCCGAACTAGACAAGGCCGTGAAAGATTGTATAGATAACAGTTGGTTTATAAAAGGACCCAAGGTCACAGAATTTGAAAATAATCTGAGTACGTATTGTGGTGCACCCGCTGTTGGGGTCAGCAGTGGTACAAGTGCTTTACTTCTAGCATACGAATGTCTTGGGTTAAAACCCGGTGACAAAATAATAATTCCAAGTTTCACATTTATAAGCACACCAGAAATGGCAAGCAAGTTAGGACTTGAAATCGTTTGGGCAGACTGCAACAAGGACAATTATACAATAAACACAGATGAATTGGCAGGGATATTAAGTTCTACTAAAGATATAAAAGCAATAGTGGGCGTAGATATATTTGGACACACATGTGATTGGGACACGATTAAAAATCTAGCAGGAGACATTCCGGTGGTGCAGGATGCCGCTCAAAGTTTTGGTGGAAAATACAAAGGTAGAATAAACGGAACCTACAATGATCTCACCTGCTTCAGTTTCTATCCTGCCAAGAACATGTGGTGTTTTGGAGACGGTGGGGCCGTTGTTGGCAATCAAAATTACGTAGATAAGATATCAATGTCTAGAGATCATGGACGCACAGACAAGTATGTACACGAATTTTTAGGTTGGAATGAGAGATTAGATTCCGTACAGGCAAATGTGCTCAATCACATGATAACGAAAATTAATGAACACAACAAGGACAGGAGGCGGATTGCTTCTATATACGACAAAGAACTTAATACAGACACAATGGTCAAAACTGCAGATTGGTGCGAGAATGTTTATAACCAATATACCGTGAGAGTCAAGAACAGGTCCCGTTTGATTACAAAACTTGCAGAACAAGGTGTGCAGACTGGAGTGATGTGGCCTATTGGTTGTCATGCACAACCGGCCTATAACAGTGGAGACTTGTTAATCAATACTGATAAACTAGCAGATACTATCTTAAGTTTACCTTGCTGGCCTTTAATGACAGAAGACGAAGTTAGTTATGTCGTTGAAAAATTTAATTCTATTTCTTAAAAGTTTTAGCCATTATTAGAGACGTTCTAGATTCCATGTCACGCTTCAGTGCGGGTATGTCAAACTTCATGTCCACGCTCTTTATCTTCAAATAGTTTTCTTCGATTGTTTTCCTCAGGAACCTAGCGATAGTTTCTTGTTTCTTGATCTTTAACTCTTTGGCTATATTGTAGTGTATGGTGAGATTATTTTTTAAAATGATGTCTATGTAGAGCAGGTACTTGACCGGCATGTTCTGGAACTGTAGTCCCTCTAGAACCTCCGGCCATTCCTTGACGAAATCCTGCGTCAATTGTACCCATGTTTTATTCTTTGGCGGTTGTCTTTTTGGCATCCGCTTTCTTGGTTGTCTTCTTTGTTGTCTTCTTGGCCGGTGCTTCGGGATCAGCGGCCATGGCTTTCACGGTCGTACCTTTCTCCTTAGCAACCATCTCGTTCAACTTGTTAAGAAGTATCCTGCCATCGGCAGTGTTGCCAAATGTGACCATTATCTCGTTGGTCTTGAACTTCTTAATGTAGTTGTCATTGTGCATCATTGCCAACATGTTGGTCCCGTCTGGGAATGTCTGTCTGCTGGCGAAGTCCGCGAACTCATCGGCATCTTGTCCACCCTCTGATTCCACAGCCTTCATCAATGCGTTGTGGTACATGTCTGGTAAGAATTTAGTACCTATCACAAGACAGTTGTCCGGCTCACCGGGTACAGTTCTGTACATGATTACTACCTTTGATCCACCGTCCACGAGTTCTCCAATGTGTTTGAAGTGCCTCTTAGGACCAGTTGCTCCCTCACCTGCTCCTGAGTCTGCACCCATTGGCATGGCTTGGTCGTTAACGTTCATTAGAGTTGCCATATTATTTTCCTTCCGCAGTTGCCGGTGCTGTTGCCGGTGCCACTGCTCCTTCAGGATTTTGTTCTGGTGCCACTTTGGCCAAGAACGCCTGGAGTTTGTTATACAATATTCCGACGCCTGCCAATTCAGCGGCCTTGAATGCACCTCTTGATGAGGCAACGTCAATTATTGATGATAGACCTTTAAGGTCACCGATTGATAAAGCCATCGGATCTGGTTGTGCTGGAGCAGTTGGTTGGGCCGTCGCCGTACTTGGTGCTTCAACAGTTTCCGTATTTTTTGTTTCTTCCTTTGCCATTTGTTATTTCTCCTAATTGCAATTGGTATTAATATATGTATATTATACTAAAATTAGTTATGGAGTGCAACGATTAGTTTTGATTTATTTGGGCCTTGCCACTCAATGCGAACAGGGTTAGGTCACCGGGATTCTCAAAACCAAGCACGGTAATTGATCTGGACGTGTCACCTTGGTAAATTACATCTTTGGTAATTGAGTATCTACCGTGGCAGTTCTCGTAGATCCATTTACGCATTGTTTCCACTTCGGACTCATGTGCTTTTACCACGGTGTTCACGAAGTGTGGTGGTAATATGTCTAATTCTCTCTTGAAAAAATTATTTGGATTGATTTTCACGCTTCTCCTCCATCCATTTATAGGCCGCGTCCCATCTCTCTTTCACTGACTTCTTTGGGCCTTCGTAGAGCACGTCTCGATTGGTGTTGCTTGGTCCAAGCACTTCCACACCTTTCCAGAACATGGCTATTACCACAAGTATCATTATACCTACTACCCATTTACTCATCAGTAACTCGCATATACCACAAATACCAAACAGGCAATCCAAATTGTCAACAACACGTGGTTGCCAAGGTTTGCCCAGCTCTTTCCTACAGTGTGTTTGTTCTTAGGATCTATAATTTTTTCTTTTGTCAGTTTCATTATGCTCCCCATACGTCATCGTACATAGGAGGCTCATCTTTGTCAGGCTCTCGCTTGTACGGTTGATTGTGAAATTGTTTGAAAGTGAAATACATGGCAAAGACAACACCCAGGTGGCCTATGACAAGTCCTACCCAACCCCAAATCATTGTGCTGATAGAAAAAAAGTACACAGTGAATACCGTGCTCCATACGAAACTTAAAACAACCAATAATTGTAGCCTAACAGTCTTGGGCAAACTACGTAGGTCATTGTGGTTGTCATCAAACAATACTCCCGCGGTGTCTATCATCCAATTTTTTACACATTTAATTTTATTCATTTTTCCTGAATATGGATTTGTGTTTGGAAACATCATCATTGATAGTACCTCACTGTCGCAACGATTATTACCAGCACAAAAATTGCTGTAGAAATATATAAAATTTTCTCATCGTTAGTCATTGTACTGTACCGTTAGTCCGAAAGGTGCTTCAATGTCTCTCTCGTATGGATTGTTGATTAAGAATATAGTGTCACAGTAGTGTTCGTCACCCCATGTTTCAAAAGGCCAACCGTCTGTAAACATAACAAATTTCTTAGGCTCTATGCCCTCTTCTTTCATGTAGTCCCAATTACATTCAAACTCTGTACCACCACCTGAACCTAATTCATAGTCAAGTAATTCATCTGCATTGTCTGGTGTAAATACCTTTGGATTAAAAACCGCAGTGTCAAATGACCATAAATGTATTCTGAAGTCCTTGTACTGATCCATTATGTTCTTAACTTCTGTCAAGAACTCTTTACACTGTTCGTTGCTGATACTACCGCTGGCATCAAGAGCCAAACATATGTCAATCATCTCATCATTGTTCTGTCCTGGCAGTATGGCAGATGTGTGCCATGATTTTCTGCTGGGTCTCATCCAAGTGTAGTCTGACTTTAATGTGCTCATTATCTGTTGTTGAAGTATTTCTCTCCAGTCCATCTTAGGTTCTGTTAGATCCTTGACCAATCTCTGTAAAGCACCTGGCAGATTACTTGCACCTGTTGACTGTGCCGCACTCACCATCGCTTCTTTGACTTCGTCTCTGATCTTCTTCAATTCTTCTTTGGTGTACACAGGCTTGCCACTTTTTGCACCTTTCTTGTCATTGCCTTTACCCTCGCCTGCACCATCACCTTTGCCCCACTCTTGGTGATCGTCCATTAGCTCGCCCATCTTCTCTAACATCTTCTTGCCGTTCTTCTTGGCTTGTTTGTAGATGTCGTCGTATATTCTCTCACTAGCCCAGTCCTTATACTTGTCGTCCTGGAAGCCTTTGTTCTCACCTTTCTTGCCTTTGGGCATCTCACCAATATTGCTGTCTTTCAATATCTGGTTAACCGCATAGTCCGCCGCGATGTTCCAAAGTTGTGGATCTCTGTCTCCGATCCTCACCAGCATGTGTTCAAATACATTGTGTAGAACTTCGTGCCCAAACAGGAATTCTGTTTCTTTGGGTGTAAGTGAATCTATGAATTTAGTGTTGTAATAGAAGTGTCTGCCATCTGTGCCTGCTGTGGGACACCAGTCATTTGCATTAACAAGTTTCAGTCTTGTTGCAAGGTTGCCAAAGAACGGATGCTTCAGTAGTAAGGCAATCCTTCCTGTGACCAGTTTGTCTATGATTCTTTGATCTGACACTATTTAGACTCCATAGCAGTTATGACATACTTGCCAAACTTCTTATGGAACCTATCAAATGATTTCAACTTGCTAGGATC
>Ga0209535_1000227_pt1 | contig 38652 bp, 43 predicted proteins | sample LinPmetageLP28_FD_184041 | JGI IMG/M metagenome (GOLD analysis project Ga0209535, IMG submission 184041) | Marine viral communities from the Pacific Ocean - LP-28 (SPAdes) (version 2) | ecosystem: Environmental > Aquatic > Marine > Oceanic | place: Pacific Ocean | collected 2009-08-22
TATATACTATACAGAGCTGGCCGAAAATGAAATACACCCCCACCCTGCTCATATGTTCACTACTTTTTTGTTCACTACTTTGAGCCTTCCTTTTATTTCTTGAAAGTGCAATGCATTCACATTCCTTTTATGGTTTCAAAAAGGTTTCAATTGTTCCACATGGAACATTCTTAATGGTGCTCATTTGTGCACTAGTCTGACCAATCCTGGCCTTAAATAAATAGTTGACTTCTTGTTTTTATAATATATCATGTGCACATTTTTTGTATACATTTGTTCACCATTCCTGGCCTACCACACTGGACAAAATAAAGTTAAAAAAACTTTAAAAAAATTAAATAAATAGTTGACATGTGTTATTAAATGTAAGATACTATTATCAAGCTTAAGGAAAGCCTTAGCTAAAAGTTCTTTAACAATCAAATAATAAAAATGAGACAAACTAGTAAAAAAACTAGATGTTTCTTTAATTGGAATAGCAATCCTCAATGGGCTTTCACTAGGAATTTAAAACCTAGAAGAAGCTTCAAAAGATCTAGGATAATTAATGACACATCAAGAAAAAAATCTAGCAATGAAATCATTGAGGCTAGAATTGTTGAGCATAATGAAAATATGATCATCAATGAAAACCCCATAACACATAAGCAAGCAAGTTTAGAAATGCTTATAGGTAGAAAAAAAGATGACATTGCTTTTGTAAAATCTCAAGTATGGTGCTAATGCACCATGCTTTTTAACCTAATAAAAAAAATCATATGCACAAAGCAACACTCAAAAAAATGACAAGAGCCATCAAGAGAGAGATGCTGCTCAAGAAAATCAAAGATATATTTTACCAAGCATGGAAAAAAATCCGGCCCAGGACAACTAACAAAATGAAAAGAATAAAATTATGGCACTACAAGAAATAATAAAAGCAAGAAAGAAACTAATCTTAGATGATGCAAAGGTGCACAATACTAAGCTAGAAGAAAAAATAAGGGAACTAGAACAAAGAGCCATGACAATAGAGAATGAGATATACTATAACAAGATAAGACTATCAAAGGTAGAGAATGAGATCATGGAAATCAGGGAAGAATTGATAACAATAAGCAAATAGAATTTATGGAAAATCACTACAAACAACTCAATGGTTGGAAATTATCCAACTTCAGAATCATAGGGGAGGGGTATGATGCAAGACCAACCTTCACTATTAGCAAACCAAATCAACCAAAGTACACACTAGTAATATGCCAAGACCCTGAAGATAATGGGCCAGGCTTCTTACATATAGATGAACTAGCAACCTAATAAGATATGAACAATAAAGAAATAGAAAAAATGATGATGAAGAAAATACAAGATTGGGCAAAGAAAATACCCAATCCACAACCAAAGAAATAAAATGGAAGAAAGAATAATACATACTAACTATGAGAAAGAAAGAGATGACATACATGAGTTCATCTTAGAGATGGGCATAGCAACAGAGAAAGAAATTTCCCTAGTTACAGCCATCAATGGATATAACATAGAAGCACTCAATGACATACTTGAAGTACAAACAGGGTATGACTATGAACAACATATGGATAGAAAAAAAGAAGATGAGGAAGGGTATTAAAGATTATGAATGAAGAAGAAAAATTCAGAGAACTCAAAGGCTTAGTGCTTGAGGGTGAGATAAGTGAGCTAGTTGTAAGACTACAAATAATTAATAATAAAATAAGAGGTAAAGTATCCAGGGAAGAAAGATGGGAACTAGCTAAGATAAGTATATTTCTAGAGAAAATAGAGAATAAAGTATTTGACATGGTTAAATAATAATAAAAAATAAAATAGAATAAATAAAAATGATTATGATAAAAGAAGATATAAAAGTACATGCTAGTCCATACATTGAGACTAGTGGCACATGTCTACAGGGACACATAAGATGTGACTTCCATAGACTTGTTCAGGCATTTGGGAAACCAAGTGATGGAGATGGCTACAAAACAGATGCAGAATGGAGGCTGCAATTTGTAGATGGTGAGAATATTATAACTACAACCATATATAATTGGAAGAATGGTAAGTCATACAATGGAGATGGTGCACCAGAGAGAAAGAATATATTTGATTGGAACATAGGAGGCTATGATAGGAGAGGTGTGCTACTAGTACACCAATTCATAGATGGTCTAGATTGATATGAATAAAAAATGGATAGTATGGGTGGGTGGTATTGACAACCACTACACAAATTTAATTGATGCTGAAATTGCAATGATGGAATGGAAGCAAAAAGGATATACAGATGTGAAACTAGAAAGGACATAATGAATAATATGAAAGTAGTAAGTCTCTTTGATGGCATGTCATGTGGTCAACTAGCTTTAAAGAAAGCCGGCCTACATTATGACACCTATCTTGCAAGTGAGATAAAGAAAGATGCAATCAAGGTGACTCAAGAAAACTTCCCTAGGACTATACAACTAGGTAGTGTGTTAGATTTAGGGGAAACTATATTGCAAGACATAGAACCAGGGAAGGTTGACCTATTCATGGGTGGATCACCTTGTCAAAATTTCAGTATAGCAAATAGACATACAAGAAAGGGACTAGATGGTGACAAGTCTAAGCTCTTTTGGACATGGCTACATTGGAGAAATAAACTTCAACCTAAGTATTGGTTGCTAGAAAATGTGAGAATGAAGCAAGACCAACAAGACATTATATCTAAGGAAGTAGGTGTTGAGCCAATCTTCATTGATAGTTACATAGCAACAGGTGTATATAGGAAAAGGTTATACTGGACAAACATACCACTTGATAATGTGAAGGAGTGGATGCAACATAAGATTGCACCTCACTTCTCATGCATAATAGAGAAAGGTAATCCTAGCCTAGTAACACCATATAGTCCTAGAAAGTATGGCACATGCCTACTAGAAAGTGACTCAAGACCTAATACAGATCTAGTCAAACTTGCTAGAAGATTCTTCAAGGTAGGGTTTGGCAATGTGATCTTCAGGGACAAGGCTACACATGACAAACTCAAAAGGGATTATACTCTGGCCAAAGAGAATGACTTGAGGGTCATGTCTAGGATTGAACTTGAGAGAGCCCAAGGTGTGCCCATTGGATACACCTTACCAATCACTAGAAACCAAGCTGCTGGTTTGTTAGGTGATGGGTGGCAAGTAGATACAGTAGCACAAATATTGAAAGGAATAAAATGAGAGAACCAGGAGAACACAATGAGACCATAGATTTTTGTGACTTAGAAATTGAGCACAATAAATTTATTGATATAAAAGTAAATGCTAACTACACCATTACTAACTGTGAATGCACTAGCATGCATGGAGAGCAATCAGTATCAGAGAGTTGGCAAGAAATAGAACTAGATGATTGGGATATTGAAGAGATTAGATTCATAAAGAGTCATGACTATCCAATGTCCTATGCACATAAACAAAAAATAGAAGGAGAAATAAATGAATACATTAATGACACCTATTAAGAAACTTGGTAGACCAAAGGGTGGTAAGAATAAACCTAGAGAAATATTAATCTCTGTTGATCAGCTTATTGATCACTTAGGTAAAGATAGTAAGGTTCTTATTCCAGTACCTTCCAACTGGTACAATCAAATCTTCAAGTGAGATCAATAATATTTGGTTTGTTTGTATCCTTATACATATTTATGATGTGTATGATGCTGCTTGCAATACAAACCTTGACAATGAAATAAAAATAATTACAAATACAAATAGTGAAATGAAAAATCCACCACATAAATTAGCCTTATGGCAATTCCCGGATGGGCCAGCCCAGGGATTAGATGATCAGAAGATTGTGTTGAAACAATCAAGGAGTGGTGACTTTAGGGATTGTTATGTGACCAACCTATTGGATGGTGACTATTACATGATAAAGAATCCTGTTGAGTTACCACCTAGAACTGATGAATCAATATTAAACTTCATCATAGATAACAGACTCAAGTTTGAGTATGGAGATGATGATGTTTATGTATACAGGAGTGACCAATTCATATGTGATCACCCTTACTCTAAAGAAACTAGGAGAGATGATGTCAGAGATGTAGCACAATACATCATGGACATGGATGAGTTATGAGAACAATGAAAATAGTATCTAAAAAAGTAGCAAAGAAAAAGATTAAGAAAAAGATGAAGTAATTTATGAGCCATTTTTATGATTGTAGTGGTAGCCCCAAGCTTACCAGTGCTAGAACCCCAAGCCAAGCTAAGAAAATAAAAGCATACCCAAGTGTTACTACTATATTGGGCATACAAATGGAGGATTACTTACACAACATCTGGATCCCTCAAAAAATTTGTGACTTAGCTAGGCAGCACCCTGAAGCTACATCCAGGCAAATCATGGACATCAAGTATGGGTATCGAACAAGTCCCATTGATGGTATGCCTATTAGATCAAATGAGTTTGGCACAGCTGTGCATGGTAGACTTGAAGATGTATTAAACAATAGGATAACTAATGAAGGGTTAAAAGAAAATGAAACACCCTGGGATGGATGGGTTGAGCCCTTCTTAGATTTTATAGAAGACAATAACATTGAGGTTATTGAGTGTGAAAAGATAGCAGTCTCTGACAAAGAGAGAAGTGCTGGTAGCATTGACTTAGTTGCAATGTGGGATGGTAAGTATCATCTATTTGATTACAAATGCAGAGATACTAAGGGTTCAGGTGGTAAGTTTTATGAGAAGAAAGATTGTTCTCAACTTGCTATTGAATCAATGTGGATCAAGGAAGAATTTGAATTGAATTACTTTCCGGCCATCACTAGTGTGTGCATTTGTACTGAAACACAGAAACATTATCATAAGAACTGGAGCAAGGCACAGTTAAGAAAGGGCATCAAGAGATTTAGATTACTCAGGCAAATTTATTACATGGATTGGATGAATGAATGATTATAAGTAACAACAAAAAATTTGACCCCAAGCTGCATGAGGAAGCTGATGCACCAGCTAAAACTGTGACCAAATACTATGTAGGTAGGCATGGCTATGATGCAGAAGACAATCCAAATATTTATGGTGTTGATCTAATTGTTCCTGGCCTTTGTTACATTGAGGTTGAGAGAAGATTCATGTGGGATAATGATGGTGATTTTCCATATAGATATTTACATATACCACACAGGAAGAGAAAGTTTTTTAACCAAGACATGCCAACCTTGGTGTTCACATGGAATCATGGGCTTACTAGGTTCATAAGATTACATGAAGATGTAATTAAAAACTCAAAAGTAATTGAGAAATCTACTCAAGCAATGCCAGAGGGTGAACATTTTTATGAGGTAGATATTAACTTAGGCCGGATAATAAAATTTACATGAATCAATATGTAATTTACTATAAGAATTTAGAGATGCCACCAGAGCACACATCATGTGTAAGCAAGTGGGCAAACACAGAGAAGGAAGCAATTAAATTTGTGACACACAAGGCATCAAAAGTTGGTGACATTTCTGTTAATAAAAAAGGAGCAAAGTTAAAGGTGATAGGTGTTGAAAGAATCAAATGAAATATATACCAGCAAATAAATTACAGGCTTGGAGAATTTCAAATGAACCTAAAGGATGCCCAATACTAGGTGAAAGTTATAAGGATTTTTGTGTAGACCATGACCATAAAACTGGTATGATCAGAGGAGTAATTTGTAGGGAAGCTAACACTTTAATTGGTAAGATAGAAAACATTTATTATAGTATGTGCAAAGGTAAGAGAGAAGATATAGGTAATGTAATGATTGCTATATCAAATTATCTCATGCATTCAAAGACAGATTTCCTGCATCCTGTTGGTTGTAAACAACTTATGAGTAGGTTTAAAAGATTAAAAAAAGGAGACCAGGAGTTTGCATTAGTGCAGTTAGGATTTAGTATGAATGAAATAAATGCTTGCACTAACTTAAGTCAAAGGGTAGTTCTTTACTCTAAGTTTTTAAAGAAAGAATTTTATGGAAGAAAAAGAAATAAAACAAAACATAAGAGCTAAGTTACACTTTTTACAGGTGAACTTAAAAGCCCCAAAGGGCCAGCTAAATAAGTTCGGCAACTATAGATATAGATCTGCTGAAGACATCCAAGAGTCAGCTAAACCTCTCCTAAAAGAGATAGGTTGTTCTCTTGTTTTAAGTGACACAATCCAAGCAGTTGGAGAAAGGCACTATGTAATGGCACAAGCTACCTTGCTTGATAGCAATGATGAACATGTATCTGTAACTGCTTATGCAAGAGAAGCAGAAGATAAAAAAGGTATGGATGCAGCACAGATAACTGGTTCAGCTAGTTCCTATGCTAGAAAGTATGCATTGAATGGTTTGTTTGCCATTGATGATACTAAGGATCCAGATGCAACCAACACCCATGGTAAGGACAAACCAAAACAAGATTTACTATGACAACAGAAATAAAACTAAACACAGGTAGGGTGTTCCCTGATCCAGACCCAAAGTCTGACAAACATCCAATAGCATCCGGCCCTTGCAACATTGAAGGCAAGGAGTATAGACTAGCAATGTGGAAAGCTGAATCAAAAGATGGTAAGGTTTACTACAATGTAAAGTTCTCTGAAATGCAGGAAAAGAAACCCCAGGAAAAAGAAGTGGTCAATGACAACATCCCCTTCTGATTTACCTAGTAGCATGGAGTCAGAACAAATTGTTCTGGCTTCATGTTTACATTTTTCTGATGGCTCTAAGTTTGATGAGCTATCACAAATTGTCCATGAGCAAGATTTTTTTTATGAAACACATAAGATTTTATTTGCTACAATCAAACAGCTTGCACTTAAAGGTGAAGCTTTAGATGAGATTAGCTTACTTGAAAGGCTAAGAATTAATGGAGATGAAGGAACTGTAGGTGGGCTCACTTATATCTATCAAGTATTAGAGACAAGCACAACAGGTGTAAAAGGTAGGTGGGCTGCTCAACAAGTAAAAGAGAAATCTAAATTAAGAGAACTTATTAGATCATGCAGGCTATCAATTGAATCTGCAGTTAGCCAATCAGTTGATTCAGAAACACTTTGTGCATCACTTGAAACTAGTGTATCTAAGATCAACCTATCCTACAGTGATGACTTTAATATAGTAGATACTATAGAGAGGGTAAAAGAAAATGTTTACTCCAATGATTCCAATGAGTACATACCTACTGGTATAGAAAGCTATGATAAATCCTTGAAGAGAGGAGGCTTTGGGCCAGGACAAATATGTATTGTTGCTGCTAGACCAGGCAGAGGTAAGACAACATTTGCTATGAATGTAGCATTAAGAGCAGCACTTGATGACAAAGCTGTAGGTATTTTTAGTTTGGAAATGGGTGATGATGAACTCATTGAGAAGATATGCTCAACATTATCTGGTGTGCAAGTGCAACAAATCTATGACAAGGTAGCTACCAAAAGTAATTTAGATAAGTTCAATGATGCATTAGAAAAAGTATCTAAACTAGATATACTTATAGATGAAAGGGGAGATACCTTTGAGAAGATTGCATCAAAAGCTAGGTACTGGAAAAGAAAATTTGATATGAAACTTATGGTTGTAGACTACATACAACTAATGAAAGGTGAAGGCATAAGAAGAGATGAGCAAATCTCAGGCATATCTAGGTCACTCAAGTCTTTGGCTAGACAATTAAAGATACCAATTATAGTAGTAGCACAATTAAATAGAGAGTCAGAGAAAGAAGATAGGCAGCCAAGGCTATCAGATCTAGGTGATAGTGCATCACTTGAAAGGGATGCTGACTCTGTAACATTTCTGTACACACTTAAGACAGATGATTTTCATGCTACAAAATTAAGATGGTGCCGGCCCAAACAAAGAGCAGGTCAGAGCTATGCTGATGGAGATTTTGAATTCATCAAACCCTGTTGTAGGATAAGAGACTTTGTTTCAAATACTTTGTAGGTAGTCTGGCTATTAAGATGCTAGTTGGGGTTATTTCATTCCCTATTTCAACCACCTACTAATACTTTACTCTATCAAAAGCAGCACCTATTGTCTCTTGCCTTTGTGATGGAGACATTTCTTGGAATGCTGGATTGGATTCTAAATCCATTTTGATTCTCATATACTTTTGTATATCCTCATTAAACATATTGTTATTTTTTGCATCTAGCCCACCACCTAGCTCAGACATTGCTTCAAAAAATTTGCCAATGTTTTGTTGTGTTTGTTTAGGGTCACCAGGAACAGTTAATGTTTTAATATGTGAAACATATTTTTGTGCTTTCTTTGCAGCACTAAGTCTTTTGAATGAAGACTCTGCAAATGTATCAACACCTATCTTATATTCCTGTACATACTCTAAGAATTTGTCATTCAACTTAGGTCTACCTTCAGTCATCTCTAAAAGTTTTTGATTAAACAACATAACATCTTTCTCTTCAGTCTTAGGATTGTTTTGCAATTTTCTATACTCAGATGTTAAGAATTTAAAATCTCTTTTATTATCATTGGATGCTAAGAAAAACTCTTTTGTATCTGCTTTGCTATTTGCTTGAACATCTAGTATCTCTGATGCTTTAGATATAGGTAGCTCACCAAAGAATCTTCTTAGGCCAGTCAATTTTGTTGCATCTATTGTATCCACTTTACCATAACTAATAGCATTAAATAGATCACTTAAATCTCCTAGAACTTTTGGTGTAGTTTTAGTAAGCAAAGGAAAGTAAGATTCAAAACCAAACTTTAATGTTTCAGGTGTCATTAATGTAGCTTCATCCTCTGATAGTACAGTGTTCACATAGTCAGTAGCTTTAATTAAAAACCTCCCATACATGTTGTCATCAAATCCTACTGGCACCATATCCTTTGCTGTTGCTATTTGTTTTAGTTCTTTGTTTGTGTATGGTACTCCTGACTCTGACCTTGGTGGTGTCCACCTTTTAATCTTTTGTCCAAATTGATTTTCATCTACAAATACACCCATTGTACCCAATGCATTATGCATAACTGTAGGTATGTAACCTCTAGGAACAGGGCTCATGTTACTCCATATTGAATCTAAAGTTCTACCAAACAATAAAGAAGCAGCACCACTTTCCCTATATCTTTCATCAAATAATAACCTAGATGTACCATCAGTTATAAGTTTTGCTGGTACTTGTGAGTAAGGCACAGGTAATTTAATAAATTTTCTTTTTGTTTCACCTTCACCTACAAATGGGTTAGCAAATATAATGTGATTGTTTAGTGTATACTCAGCATATGAATCAGGTAATGAAGCTTTAAATTCTTCTCTCCAGTTTTCACCAATAACATTATCATTCCATTGGTTTTGCATTGTGTTTAATGAGAACCAACCAGTCATCATAGTAGTAGTAGCCTTTCTGTTTTGTGGCTGAGTCAAATCCATTCTTCTAAAGAAATTTTTGGTTGATTGTAAAGCTGGATTAGCAAACATATAAGCTGCACTCAGAAGATTACTCTTACTACCCCTTTGTAGTGGGTCAAATGATGAATCTCTTGCTGCTAATGCTGATTCCTTGGCAGTCATACCAGACTTTCTTGCTGCCCTAAATGTAGCAAACCTAGATGATTGTTCAAATATATCATTGATCATAGATATACCATTAAAAACAGATCTTGCATTTTTGTTAAAGTTACCCCCAACTTTATTGGCATTAAAATTCATTCCTTCTAGTGTGCCCTTTAGATCATTAAGTGATGAAGAGAGTAACCCAGACACATTACCACCACCAGAATCTTGGAATAACAAATACTCAGAATCTATTTTTGTCATTTTTTTATTTGGCATCCGGCCCCTAATGATACCAAATATATCTTCACCCAAAACCTTGGGGTTAAGTAAGCTTGCTGCCTCCCTAGTATTCATCTTAGACATAGCTTGAAAGAATGCTTCACCCCTATCCCTAAATAAATTAGCTAACTGGAAGTCAGGGCTTAACCCTGTAAGCTGTGCACCTTGAAATTTATTTAAACTAGATAATGTAGTAGTCATAAACTCTGCAAAGTTAAACATAGCAGCACCTTTTTCTATGCTCATACCTCTTAGTGTGTCCAATAATAATGGATCTTTTACTTCTATTTGGAAATTTTTTCCAAAATTATTAAATGGTATGCCATTAGATTTATATGGATCTTTTATCTTATTGCCTTTTGAGTCATATAGTTTCACAGTTTTTATCACACCCAATTGACCAGCTTTACTTAGTTGCATAGATCTAGCTAATGCATTCATGGCTACATTCTTTTCACCTTTCATGATCATATCTATGTTTGCATCTCTAACATTATCAAAAACAGATTTTCTTTTACCTGGCTTTAGCTTACTTTTAGTCCTTTGTTGTAATGAAACAGGTGCACTCTTATTAATAGGGTATGATGTTCTCTTAGTATTAGGAATGTCATCCATCTTAATTTCCCTATGTGTAGGCACATAGTTGGGATATTTTTTTCTAAGGTTATTTGCTGCAGCCTTACTTATCATACCTGTTTCAACAGCTTGTTTTAATATCTGGTCAGATACTCCCTTAACTTCAACAGCTACTCTCTGAACATCCTTGAAGTAAGGCTTGGATTCAATGTTTGTTATTATTGATTTTAACCTTTCATCACTAGTCCCTGAAGCAAACTCACCCTTCTTACTTTTTACATTTTTATTTACATCAAGTAAATGTTTTGCATACAACAAGTTAGATACATCCTCCCTGAAATCATCATTGGATACACTATTCTTATATGAAAATTGTTTTGTTGCATCATTAAGTAAATTAACTTCTTTATTTATAATAGATTTTTTTCTTTCTTGTAATGGTCTAACTAACCTAAATGCCTGGTATGGTCTATCATGATCACCTGTGCTAGACAGTACACCATTCTTTCTAAAGTAATCATTACCCCCACCTTCTTTAGATAGTAATCTTATGTATTCATATTGATCACTAAATTGAGTCTTTAAACTCATGATGCCTCTAGATAATTTCTTAGCAAACTCACTATCTTTATTAGTTAAGTTACCATCTAAAATATTTTTTATAATGGTTGGATGTTTGTCACCCCTTCTTATTGCTTCATCAAATTCTCTTACAGTTAAATTCTTTACCTTCTCTGCAGATTTTGAAACTACCTTGCCACCACCTTTAAACAATTCTCCAAGTACACCACTATATAATGCATCCTGGAAGATAGCACCCATCCTAGTTTCATCTTCACCTAGTTGCCGGAAAGATCCATATGTACCACCAATGCCAATGTTGCCACCTATTCTAACTAAGTTTTGGTTACTTAAAGCTTTGTTTGCTATAGTTTCAGTAGCTTGTGCAAATGTATTTACTTGGTTTTCAAAACCTTTGCTTATAATTTTTTGAGTAGTAAGCTTCTGTGCTGTCTTAGTTGTTAAATTCTTACCATATTTAGTGGCATATTTAGCACCCTTTGCCATTGTTCCAAATGGATTATAGGATATAGCTGTGTCTAACAGGGCTCTACCATATGATACTTCTAAACCTAAATGTTCTTGTGCTTTCATACTACCATAAAATGCACCAACACCATTACCAATGAAGCCCAATACTGGTACTGCAATAGGTGCTGCTGGGCCAGTAAGCATACCAAGACCCATGCCTCCAGCTCTACCTGCCATATTGTAACCAGCTTCTATAGCCAAAGCACCTGCAAAATCACCTAGCCCTGGTTGATTAGGCTCTTCATAATTTAAGATAGCATCTATGTTTTGCCTAGCTTTATCATAAGTAGTCATATCCAATTCAAATGGATTAGGTCTAGTTCTATCTTCTACTACCTCTACCTCTATTTCTTTAGGTTCTTCTAAGGGTGTATCTAATAATTTTTTGTACTCAAATCCACCTTGAGTTCTTATTGCATATCCACCCTTGTTGGGTAAATCTTCATAAGGTTTACTTGCATCAAACTTAGGTTTAATCATAACTACTCCCAACCTGAATTAGAACTTTGAGCTTTAATTAATGAGTCTGTAGCATTAGCTTGTATTCTATCTAATTCATTTATATCTGTAATGCCTTGTTCAACCATTATTGAATTAATAAATTGATCCATAGTTTGTTGAACTTTTTCTGGAGACAACTTTACACCTTGAAGTTTTAACTTAATTATTCTTGTTACCTCATTCCAAAAAGTTGGATTAGGTTTACCATTGATGTATGGTGTTTGATTGAACTGATTTAATACTATGTTGTATGCTTGTCCCACAGCATTATTACTACTAGCATCACCTTTGCGAACTATGTCATTAATGCCATTTTTTCTAAGAGTTGCTAATTCAGCACCAGTATATAAAGGCTCTCCATCACTGCCTGTTAATTTACTAAGTGCCTCAATTGTTCTTAAAAACCCATTCACCTGTCCTTCAGTTGTATAATCAATTTGGTCATTAGTAATGTCAATTGTAGTTACAGGTCTCCCATTATTATCTGATACTACATAAGCTTTTAATTCACTTGTTTTATCATCTGGGTTTACATATACAGGTGTTATCTGTGGTTCTACTAAAGGTTTTTTAATCATACCCATGTTATTGTAAACCTCTAGTTGTTGATTTAATGCTGTAAGAAAACCATCTTGTACATTACCCAACTTCCTTGCATCATCTACTGCTTGTGATATTTTGGCTGGATTGATTAAACCATCTGTACCTATTAAATTATCCAACATATCAATAACATTTTCTGTTTGTTGTGCAGCATTGTTTTCTAATTTTAAACCTTTTGTAACTTGTTCAGCTTGTGCCATTTGTGTTTGTGCTAATTCACCTGCACCATACTCAGAAGCAAAGTTGGATAGAGCTAACATACTAGTAAGAGAAGCATTACCCCTTGAAGCTTCTTGTACAGCTTTACCCATATCAGACTTTGGATCTAAGTTCTCAATAGCTGATTTAAATTCTGGGTTAGTAGTTATAGCACCCTGGAATATACCCATGTGCTTGGATAATAACTGCTGATTCTTTTCAAAATTTTGCAAACCTTCCCTAATACTGTCTGCTTGAAATTTAGCACCAGCCATTTTAGCAGCCTCACCTTGAGCTGTGCCTTGAAATAAGGCATCATAGCTAGGTGTTGCTAATTGTTGTGAAGGTGCAGAAGTTAAGTTTGTTAAAGCCATAATAAAATTAATTAAAGAAATCAAATATACTTGTGTTAGGGTCACCTGTTAGTCCACCTGGAGTACCAAAACCACCCAAATTAATACTTGTGTTAGGGTCACCTGTTAGTCCACCAGAAATTTTATTAAGGCTACTATCAATGACTCCAACTTTGTCAGCAAAATTTAAACTACCAAACCCTTGGAAATTATTATTGATGCTTGGTGTTTGAGGATTAATGCCACTGCTTGAGGATGTTTGATAATCCCTTGTCCCTTGTGTAAGGAAGTTCATGTAATCCCTGGTACCTGTTTGTAAATTATTTAAACCCTGCATGGTTGAATCAAATGTTTGTTGATTAGAATAATCTTGTGATCCCATACCTATAAGGTTTGTTAAGTTAGTTGGTGCTTCTATGTTACCACCCACAGAGGATATAGCTGTTGTGCCATATGGACTAGTAGATAGTGAACTCAACAACATACCAAACACATCACCTGTCATGGCTGCTGCTTGTCTATCATACTCTCCTTGCAAGTTTGCAGCCATTGTATCTTTGGCATTTTGCTGTTCTATTCTATTGTTTTCAAAGTTATACAATTGTCCAACTAATTCTGTACCAGCAGCAACATTTGCTCTATTGTCATTCATTCTTGCAGATGTAAGTGACTCACCAGCTGTGCCTAATGTTGCACCTCTAGCTAATCTACCACCATACAAGTTGTCAAACTCACCATACAAACCAAGACCCATAGTTATATCTCTATCTTCTCTATCTAACTCAGCCTCTGTTCTACCCAAGATTTGTTGCATAAGACCATAGTCTGAATCCATCCTACCTCTTGACATCAAACCTGTGTTAATGTTGTCCTTGATTTCTTGTTGTTCTAAATCAGATAGTTTACCTGCATTACTTAGATAATCTAATGACCTCTCCCTTATAGCTGCTTCTTCAGGAGTAAGAGATACATCTAATTGACCAAGTGCTGCAGTCTTAACTGCTTTCTCAATCATTGATTCACCTCTTACATCTTGTAATAAATTAGTTGATGCTTCACCAATAAGTTTTTCTTGTGGTAAAACCTCTGGGTCAAAGTCTAATGCTTCATTCAATCTAGTTTTAGCAAGAAGTTGGAGCATGCTTTGTTGCTCTAATCTTTCTGGATCAAGCCCCTTTATAGCTTCAGCAGCTTCTGAACCATACTTCTTGATAAGTTCAATGTCAGATAATGCTTGGTCTTCCCTTAAGGATTGTGCTATATCTTGTATCTTTTGTGCTGCTTCTCCTTGTATGTCTATGCTACCTCTTTGTTCATCTGTACCAAATAAGGCTATCTCATCTATTGCATTAGACCTAATGGCTGCATCAATTGTAGTTTGATCTAAGTATTTAGCTATTAATCCAAAGCCTTCCGGATCAGACATACCCTTACCCTTGAATGATTCAGCAACTTCTGGCCCCTCAGTTATTCTTAATATTTGATAAAGGTAATCTGTAGGATCTCCTAAATCTACATCACTATATGATGTTGTGCCTGTTACATTTGTTCCCCCTGGCCCTGATACATTTGCTCCTCCAGTGGTTAAATCTGATTCTATTACTTGTCCTGCCATATTTTGTGGGTGGTTTGGGTCTGTTAAATCATCAGGGAAATAAGTTGGTAGGTCTTCTGCATGCAATCTATACACATCATCCCAATCTACAATATTATTATCTGAAAAATTTCTTCTATTATTTATTTGTCTTTGTAATACTTCTGCTAATTCAATTGATGTATCTGGCCCAAATATGTCTCCTAATGCATTTGTTATTCTTCCTAATGGGATACCACCTGCAAAAAATATTCCTACTATATTAAGTAATGTACTACCTACCTTACCCCCAGAAATCCTTTGCAAAGCATATCCTGTGTCTATTATACCATCTTTGATTTTTTGAACTAAGTCATCTTTAGCATCTTTAGAAGAACCATCTGTGTTTACTTCTCCAAATATATCTGGATTAGCTTTTAATAATGCCACTAATTCTTCTTCAGTTTGTGGGAATCCATTGTAATACAACTCTTGTATTTGGTCACTAGCCCACAAGTCTTCATCATTAAAACCACCTGGATCATACACTACATTGCCTTCATAGTTGTATAAACTAGGTAGATTTAATGCATTGTTAGCTATACCACTTAAGCCTTCTTCCTTAAGATTATCAAGGTATGCTCTTTCTTCTTCATCAATCACCCTGTAATCTTCTCCCTCAACACCTAAATACATGGGAGGAGGAGGAGTTAATTCTATTACTTGTTGTTGTAAAATTAAATTTTCATTGTTAAGAGTTTCTAAGCTTTCATTATACTCCTGAGTATTAGCATCAATTTGTGCTTCATATTCATTAGAAATTCTTGTTGCTTCAGTATCCCTTATTCCATTTAACCTAGCTGTTTCACTATTTAAATAATCATCTGATACCTTTTGTGCAGCATCTAAAGCTGTTTGGTAATTTGCATTAGCACTATTTAATTCATCTTCTAACTTTGCATCATATCTATTTTGTGCTTCAGTCTCAGCATTTGTTAAAGCAATTGCATGTTCAGATAAAACAGTTTGCATTTGACTAGTAGATAATGTTTCTGCACTTGCTAATGCTTGTATCCTTTCATTATTCAATCTAGCTGCTTGTGCAGCTAATGCTGCTTCATGAGTTTGATTCAATGTTGTTAATTGATCATTGTGAGCAACAGTTTGTGCATCTATATTACTAGTGTATTCTACTTGTAAATCTAATTTAACCTTATCTATTGCTGCCTTATGTTCATCATTCAATCTTGTTTGCAATAAAAGAAGTTCTTGTGTGAGTGTAGTAGCACTACTTGCTTGTTGTGCAGCTAATTGTGATTGATAACTAGCTTCTGCTTCAGCTTGCTTTGCAGCTAAGTTTGACTCAAACTCTTCTGCTAACTCAGCTTCTCTTGCAGCTAAATTACCAGAGGCTATCAATTGTTCATCAGCCCTAGCACTTGATAATTGGTCTTGTAATTCTTGTTCTGCATCTATTGCAGCTTGATTTAAATCACTTTGTCTTAATTCTTCTAATCTATCTTGTTCATCAGCTAAGTTTTGAGCAGCTTGACTTTCAAGTTCATCTCTTTGTGTTTTTAAATCTTCTGTGTATTGTGCAGACAGCTGACCTTGTGTATTAGAAAGCTGTGTGTTGTAATTATTAAATGCACCATCAAGATCATTTTGATGTTTAATTTTTGCCTGTGCTATGTCCTCAATGTATTGTAAATTCTCTGCACTTATTACCCCAACTTGACCCTCTAAGGACTCTATAATTGTTTGCTTAGTATTATTTACTTCTATCTGTGCATTGTATTGTTGCACTTTATTGTTGTAATTAGTTGTAGCTATACTCAAGTCATTGTTAAGTGTAGTAATATTATTTGTATATATAGTTTCATTAGCTGAATATGTATCAATACTACTTTGCAAACCACTCCTTATTGTTTCAAAGCTAGAGTTTAATGTGTCTATCTGGGTTTGATAATCTTTTTGTGTGTTAGCTAATTGTTCTGCAGCTAAGGCTTCAAGCTCTAGCCTTAAGCTTCCTTGAGACAATTCAAGGTTTTCTTGAGCCTCTAAATTTAATATAGCCTTTTGGGAATCCAATGCTGCCTGTTGTGCATTGCCAAGCCTTTCACTTTGTTCAGCAAGTCTAGATAATAAAGTTGCTTCTGATGCAGTTTCAGCTCCAGCCAAAGCTGCAGCTAATGCAGTTTTATGAGCTGCTTCTGCTTGTGCTAATGCATTAGCCTTATCAGCAGCTAATGTAACACCCTGTGCAGTCAATTCATTATTTAAATCTGTATTAAATTTTGTAGTAAGTGCTGCAATCTCTGCTGCTTTTTCTTCTGTAAGTTGTGTTCTTACACTTGTGGTTTCAGCTATAGCTGCATCTCTTTGTGCACTGTACTCAATTGCATTTTTTGCATAGGAATCTCTGCTTGTTTTATTGCTTAAACTGTACGACACATATTTTTCAAGCCTATCTTTTTGTTGCTCAGACAATGGGCCAGTGTCTAACACTGCTCTGTAATCAGCAAGATATTCATCCCTTACTGCATTAATTTCAGCACTATTTCTATCCTTTGGATTGATATAGAAGTTAGCTTCTTTTGAAGCTTCCCAACCTAAGTAATTAGTAAAGTAATCCTCAAAACTAAAGTTAGGTACAAAATAACTTGTTATGTCTTCTTGGCCAGCAGTCCTAGCTAATGCCTCTGCTTCTGTTTTTTCTTTTTGAAATGCTTCCTCTGCTGCTTGTTGGTCTACTAAAAATTGTGCACCTTGATCATCATAATCTTTTTGTAAAGCTGCCAAGTTTGCAGAACCTTCTGCTTGAGATGCAGCTAATGTTGCAGCTGCTGTTTCATTTATTTCAGAAATTTTTGCATCAAGTGCTAACTGTGCCTTATCTTGTTCTGCTTTAATGGCTGCTGCTTTATCAGCATTATATTGTTCTTCTAATTCAGTTTCTCTTGCTGCTAAATTTCCACTTGCTATAAGTTGTTCATCAGCTCTAGCTGCTGCTAACTGTTCCTGTAAGGTTGCTGCAAATTGTGCATCTAACTCTTCCTCTTTAGCTGCAAGATCTTCTGCTGCTTTTTTTTCTGCATTTGCAACTGCTGTTTGGCCAGCAGCTTCTGCATTTGCAACTGCTGTTTGTTGTGCTTGTGTAGCTTTTAATAATGCAGCAGTGTGTTCTAACCTAGCAGCATTTAACTCTAATTGTTTAGCATCCCTGTCTGCTTGAGCTTTATTTTTTAATCTATTTTCTTCATCAAACTTTGCTTGTATAGCATCTCTTTGTTGATTAACAGTATTAATTTGGTTTTGTTTAAATTCTAATTGTGAGATCTGGCCATTGTACAATAATCTAAGGTCATTTAAAGTTTTATTTACACCTTCTAACTCTGTTTGCTTTGCTTCTTTTTCTAATTTTGTAGCATCTAGTTCTGATTGTTTGGTATTTAATTGACCTTTTAATGTAAGAACTTCTGTTTCTTTTGCACCTAATCTTGTTGTAAGGTCAGCTTTGTCACCTTTTTGATTTTCTAATTCTGATAGCAACCCTAGTTTTTCAGACTGCAAAGAATCAAGTATACCCATGAGTTCAGTTTGCTCTCCTACCATTCCAGCAAGTTGTTGTTCAGCAAGTTCTAGTTGAGACTGTGCATCAACTTTTAATTGTGTAGCTTGTTGTATTTGATTACTTAAGCTATTAACCAAAGTTTCATTGTAATTTGCATTCATTGATTCAGCATCAAGTTGTGCTTGTATGTTTTCCAACTCTGCTTGCTTACTAGATAAATTATTTTGTGCTGTTACCTTTGCTCTCTCTGCAGCTTGTGCTGCTCTTTGTGCCTGAGATTCATTTTGTTGTGCTTGATCTATCTCTGCTTGTTTGCCTGATAATTGTTCAGCTAATGCATTAATTGATAGACCTCTTTCTTCTGCTAATTGTGCTAGTTCATTTCTAGATGCTTCAGCAGCTTGTATGTTGCCCTGTAGCTTTATAGTTGTTTTATCTAATTCAGATATTGAGTTTAATAAATCATTAGTAAGAACATTTACAGCAAAATTGCTTTTGATTTCTGTTAATAATGGATGTTCAAAATTTTCAGGTCTACTTAATCCATTAAAGTTTAATGTATTTGTTATGTATTGACCATCATCTGATTGATTTACATCAACATCCTGCCAAATTCTAGTATTTAATTGTCCATTATTGTTGCCGGTAAATTCTTTTGTTACCTCTTGGGACTGAGTATGATTACCAATATATGGGTCAGATACTTGAACATAAATATTACCATATTTATAGAGTCTTCTTAGACCATCTTCAACATCTGTTACATATGAGCTATTTGCATAGGATTCTACTATTTGTTGATTGTAATTATCAAATATAATATTGTTTATTGTACCTGTCTTTAAGGCTAATTCATCAGGATTGTTTGTGCTACTATTTACATATCCACCAAAATCATTCTCACCTTCTCTACCCATAGAAATAATTAAGTCAGATAATTCTTTAAATGTTATAGATGGAACATGATTATCATAAAATTTCCTATAAACATTCCCTCTTACATGTTCCCCACCCTCTGGAATAGTATCAACAGTGTATCTCCTTGCATCATCTCCATAATACAATGTACCTGATCTACTATGAGCATCATGGTTTGCATTTTGAACACTTCCATAAGCAGACTTAACTACATAATAATCATCAACATCAGAAACAAAACCTTGATTTATTAATGGTTGTAATTGAGCCATTATTGCTAATCCTACTTCAGCAGGGTTTTTAGCATAATTGTAATCAACTTTATTAATTTCATTTTTAATTACATTCCTTATTAGTTCTGCTTGTTGTTCGTAATGTATTGCTGCATCACCATACATATCTGTGTAATTTCCAGCAGTTGGAATCTCAGAGGCATCAATTTCCTCTTGAGTCCTAAATGGTTTAAAATCAGATGCTAATATACTATTATCATATTTAGAACTTTCAGGAAGGCTAGGGACTTCTACACCATTGTATTGAAATGCAGTAGGTAACTCAATTGGTTGAATTGATTCAATATCTGTTACTATGGTTAAGTCAGTTGTACCTATTCTTTCCCTAATCACATCTAACTGTGCTGATTCTACATCCTCTATAGTATCATCAAATGTGTTTGTTCCAGCTAAATCTAACATAGCTTGCATTGGATCAACACCATCTTCTATACTTTGGTTGTATGCATCTAATTCAGCAGGGCTATAATTAGCAGTTGGGTCTACTTCTTCTTGGGTGTTAGAGTCCCTTAGTCTACCCATATTATCTATATAGATCTGTTGATCAGAGTATTGTTTAATAGGTGTAAAACTATCAGAAGCTACATCTACTAATTTGTTTGTTGCTGTATTATAATACTGGTAATCATTTACCCTTATGGTTTTACTAGGTGTAATGTTAGCTATGGATTGCATAACTTCATCTACATTTAATTTTTCCTTACCTGGTATTATTTTAAATTCAGGAGGTAATGTATTGTTATTTAAATCCTGTTGTGTAACTGTAGTGTTTTGTAATAAAGTCTTTTCTATTTCATCTATCAAGGGTGTACTTGATTGTTGAGGCAAAATGATTGGGACACCTGGTGTTTTACCATCTAATTGATTTACCAAACTTTTAAAAGTTAATGCATTATTTTTAGATTCATCATAGAATTGCTGATAAAGACTACCATATGCATTAATATAAGCCTGTGTATTTACAGTGCCATCAGTATTCATGTAATTATTAATATCAATAGGAGGATCTACAGGCTTGTTTTCATAGTATTTTTCATACTGCTGTTGCCCACTATTGTTATAAGTAATGCTATCTACACTTTGTTTCTGTTCTAAAAATAATGCTTGTTCTTCTGGTGTTTTACCTTGTGGTAATTGAAATTCATAATCTATTTCAAAATCTATATTATAACTTATAGGTAACTCAGAATATACTATATTATTTTTGCCTGTAAAAAAGTTAGCATCCTCTACTGTAACACCATTGCCATCATTACCCATTGATTTAATAAACTTTTGATGCTTTGTGTATGCATCTAGCAAATGGAAATCACTAACAGTGCCATCTATGTAACCTTGTTCAATTGTCTCTAGGTATTTTTGGCTTCTTTGGAATGGTGTATATGCTTCTATCTCATAATTTAGCAATTTGCTTACATCATTTGTTGCATATATAATACCCTCAATGTCATCCATGTTGTTGCCTAGAGAATCACCCAATAAAAAACTTTGATAATTTCTTTCTAAGTTAGCATATGTGTCTGAGTCTATTAAACCTTCATCAAAGAAATTCTTATAATTGTTTCTTACTGATTGTTGCTGCCTTCTTTCCCTAGCTTCACTATAAGGATTACCTAATACATCTATACCTAAAGCATTAGATGCCATAGCAATAACATCTTGGGCATTAGGAATGTCTGGCCCTATATTAAATGAATCATTACCAGTAAGTTTTTGAATTACTTTTTCCGATCCTTCTTGAACAAAAGATAAAATATTTAATATGCCTAATGCAGGGTTTGCTAAAGATGTGGCAGTATTCCATATTGCTTTTTCTAAATCTTTTTTTCCTAACTCCCCTATAGGATCTCCTAATAAAGCTGCTCCGGCCTGTAAAACATTGTTTGTAAAAGAATCTTTTTGATTTTGATTTAACAAAAGGCTATCTGTTTTTGATCTCCTAGCTGCTTGCCTTTCACCTTCACTAATAAATGTAGGAGTATTTACTATTACATCATTGGATTCATTTAATTCTTTTTTTTCTAATTTAGATAACCTTGTATCATTTTCTATTTTATCTACATAATAATTGTAATTACCAAATTCATCAGGGTTACTTGTTCTATATATTCTTGCCCCAACTGCTACATTAAATTTATCAGGAACATTGTTAGATGGTATCTCAGAGTAAACATCTCCACCCATAGCTATACCTACTTCCCTTAATTCACCTGCTGTCTTCATATCAGAATCAGAGGTGTTAAAGAATTGTAAGTCACTAGGCTCAGTTATTGCAGCAACATTAGTAAATTCATACTCACCATCTGTATCCTTGTTGTATGTAAATGGTAAGTTTTTAATAAAGCCTTCATCAAGTGCAGAACTTAAAGCTGCCATAGCATCTGGTAAAGGTACACCTAATTCATTTACTGCATATTCTCTAATATACATTTGTATGAAATAATTAGCTTCTTCAGGTGTGGCATTACCAAAGTAATATTGACCCAATTCAGCCTTTATCCTATTTTGTGCAATATTTTTTAGATAATTTTGTTTAACATAATCTGGTATCTTATCCAAAACTTCTTGTGAAGGCATACTAACCATTGGAGGTCTATCTTGCCTTAGTGGCATGTGTGGCATAAATCCACCTACCTTGCCTCCACCTACTTTTAATCCACCTAATCCAGGATAAGCATTGGGTGGAAAATAATTACCACCTATGTATGCACCACCATATTCCCCTAGTGTTGTAAACACAACAGTTTGTGCATTAGCATTTAATTGATTATCAATCCTGCTTTGAATGTCTTGTGAGATATTAGGGTTTTCACTTTGCCAATAGGTTTGTCCTTCATTAAAATCTTGAATGAAATTAGGCATGCTACCAAAACTTGAATAATCATCATCAAAATCACCACTCATGTGATCAGTGCCTAAATTCAATGAGTCACCATCAATAACACCTATATTAAAATCATCTAAAAACCCAGCATCAAAATCCCCAGAGTCCATTGTAGTGTAACTAAAGTTAGTTACATCCATTACTGGATCATACTCAATAGAATTTATAGTATGAACTCCTGGTTCTAAACCAAGATCATTTAAATAATTATCATAATCAGCTTGTTGATATGATGTATAGCTTTCATCACTCATAAGTAATTAACTAGTTGGGGCTATAACTGAAAATCCAACAGTGGTTGCATCTGTTCTATTATGGATACCTATCTTAAATTGAGTTGTAGAAATGCCAGCAGATATGGTAGCAATGTCTGATGTATCACTATCTTGTATTGATGCTGCTCCAAATGATTTACTGTAATTCACTATATAACTTGTATTAGGTGCTGCACTAGCTAGTGTAACTAAATACACCTTAACATCCCCACTATCACTTGAAGCATCCCTTGCTACACTAGTTACATTAAATTTATTAGAGTTAGGAAGTAAGCTTTCTCCCACCAAAAGAAAAGAAGCAGCAGCAAAAATAGAACCATTGCCACCATAAGTACCTGTGATTGTACCTGTTGCATTAATATTTGCACAAGTAATATTTGTGGAAGATAAAGCTTGCAAACTAGAAGCACCTGTTACTTGAAGAGTACCATCAATATTAACTGTACTTGCTTTACTACTTGGATTCCCAACATTTAAAATTCCATCTGTAGTACCATGTGAGCCTGTAACTTGCATACCACTAGTAAAGGTAGCATCCCCACCTACATTAGCTGTTCCACTAGCTGTAATATTAGCAGTAGATGTATTCCCTGTGATAGTAGCATTACCACCTACAGTTAAGTTACTAGATGCATCCCATCCTGGCCCACCTGTAGATAATTTTACAGGGGTTATGCCACCATTAGCAACAGTAATTGTGTTGTCTGTGATTTCTATTGTCTGTCCATCCCCAGCTCCTGTAGCTAGTGTTGCATTGTCTACAAGATTTTGTAGGTTTGCTGCAGTTACTTGATCTCCAGTTGTAAAGTTTACTCCTCTATTTAAGTATGTGCCCATTATTCTATTGTATCAGTTGATTTTAATGTGTTACTAGCAGACATTCTCAATGTCTTAATGATTGGTCTACCTGAAAAATTGTCAAACTTTAACTTACATGTGTAACCCCTTGGGTTTCCTATCCTACCTCTTACATAAAAATCTTCATTAGGTTGTAAATCACCATCTGAAAATTCAGATAACTTACCTAACTTTGTTGTAAAGTCTATATCTTGTACTATTGCAGTAACATCAAAATCAACACTCTCATTTCCTGATTCAACTTGTAATTCAAATCTATTAAATTTCTTTATTTCATTAGTGCCAAAGTTGTATCCTCTTGTTTCTGCAATCCCTGGTATAGGCAATGTTTCTGTAGTGTTTAATGATGTGGCTGCCACATCTAAATTACCATCTCCACCAAAGTATTGTATAGCACCATGCTTAGTTATTATGTATAATTGTTTAAAGTTTCCATTACCAGCAACAATCATATTATCTATTTCGAAATTTGTGCTATCTACAAACAATTCTGTTTCCCACTGTTTGTTTAATAAGTTATACACTAAGATTCTATTAATTTTGTTAGCTACATTATTACCATCTTCACCCCCAGATGATTGTGTAATACTATCAGATGATGGTACTGCTAGGAAATATCTATTATCAAAATATACAGCAAAAGAATTGTGCCAATAATCTTTATTTAAATTATTTATTGAACCTGTAATAGGCTCACTCATAGGCACATCCCTACCCCTTAAGTTATATAGGTCTTGAAAGTCTAATGCATACACACCATTGTCAGATAGAAAAACTATTTGATTTCCTATTTGTACTATTGATCTTCTAGCTACACATCCTATTTCTGTTGATACTACATTTTGTACTGCTGTATCCAAATCTTTTTCCACAGTAATAACATGCACACTATCTCTCATAAGTGCTATTAATTGTTGGTCACTATAAGGATGTAACCCTACAAGAAAATCATCAGATCCTATTTCAAACCTAAACCCACCATTAAACCTATCATAGGTATCTGTATCATCAATCTTAGATATAAGTATTTCATCATGTCTATTTTGGAAAACTGGTGTGCCGGAAGTTACATCCCATTTAAAAGGTACTGCCAATCTTCTTTGAAAATTTACACCAAATGCAGGAGAAGGCATTCTTAGATACCCAATACCTTGGCTTTGTTTTTGCATGAATTTAACAGTAGTTGCTGTACTATCATCTGATGTTGTAAAAAATGTAAATGTATTTACATCTGCAACAGAAGATATTATGTAACCAGTATCATCTAATAAATTGCTTGATCCTTTATCTAAACAAATAACCACATCTCCAACCTTTAATCCATGTGTACTTTCAGTAACTGTTGCCACACCATTACTAACAACAGTATTGTTGCTTGAATCATATAATGTTAATGATGGATATGCACCTTTAGCTACTTCCATAAATGTAGTCTTTGCTGTACCTGTACCAGTACCAACACCTGTAGCTACAAATATAGTCCCTGGGTTAGAGTCAGCAGCACCTATAGCTGTAAAGTCTGTGTTTCCTGTTGCTTCAATCCTATAGCTCTGGCCTACTACAAAGGTAGTTGCTACTACATCTTGTAGATTACCATCCCATTCTAGAGATACTACACCATCTTGGAAAACCATAACTTTATCAAAAGCTTGCATGGCATCACCTTTCTTACTAACACTTACACTTGCAGGGTAATAAACATCTTGTTTAGTAGCTAACCTTACATCTATCACTGTTGCCTTTAAATTAGTAACAACAACTATGTAATCTGTATTAGTTGTATCTGAGTAATCTACTACCTCTGTGACATTTACCCTTGGGTCAGAAAAACCACAAGATGCATAGATTAGATTTACAGCATTATCTGCTAATGTGAAAGGTAACTCTGCACTAGCAGTATTAAGTAATATTGCAGAAGCAGAAGTAGCTAATGCTTCAGATACTTCTAGTAAACCTTTGCGAATTTGCCACTTGCCATTGCGATCTATCTCACCATTAACACTTGTAGTTAAAAAAGTTTCAGGTAATAAATCTTCTCTTGTCCTATTGTTATAGCCAATAAAACCTAAGTCCTGTTGTTCTACAGGTTGTTCATCTAACTCACCATACTGTTGATACCTTGGCATTCACTATCTACCTAATCCACCAAAAATGTTATTAAACTGTTTACTACTTAGTGGATTAGTTCTTCCTGAATTGAGTTCATTTTGATAACTACTAAGTAATTTTTGTAACATACTTTGAAAGTCAGGTGACATAATATTAGTTTGTGGAGGTCTTGAATTTAGTAACTCTTGTGATCTCAAGTAATTGTCCCTTGCTGCATTTTCAGCTGACCTTAACATAGAGTTGTAGTTAGGAGCCGGGTTTTGAGGAACAAAATTATCCATCCTACTATCTGTAAAATAACCTTGCATTCCATTCTGAATACCAGGTGTAATGTATTGCATAGCTTTATCTTGAACTGCTTCAGGCATTGTGTTTACAAATGGCTTTCCTATTGGGTTCAATGGTTGCCCCATAGTTGGGTTCATTGGTGTCTTTACTGGCACTACCCTTCTCCTAGGTAATGGCTCTCTATTAGATACACCAGGGGTAGCTTGTAAAGGTTTGTTTACAGGTATTACCCTTCTCCTTGGCAATGGCTCTCTATTAGATACACCAGGAGTAGCTTGTGCTGTGGGTTTCTTAACAGGTACTACTCTTCTTCTGGGCAATGGTTTCCTGTTGGATACTGTAGATGCAACTGGTTTTGGGGTAGTAGTTTTTTTCTTTACTGGTACTACCCTTCTCCTTGCCAATGGTTTCCTGTTAGATGTAGCCATTATTTTTTCTTTCTAGTTTTCATTCCACTTTTTTTCATTGGTGGTCTACCTCTTTTACTTCCGTATGTTCCTTTTCCTGATGGCATAATATTTTTCTCCTTATTTTACTTGTGATGATCCAAAGTAGAATCCTACTATGGCTAATAATGTTTGTCTAATTTCTGGCAAAACTACAAAACCACTTAAGGTTTTCCAATTAGTCCAACTAATTATACCAAACAAATTCTTTTCAGTTCCTACTGTAATACCTTCTGGGCTATGTGCTAACATAAATGGTGCTATAACAACTGCAAACAAACATACCCCTACAATAGCTCTCCTTGTCCACACACCACCATCTCTTGCTGCTGCCCTATCTGCACTATCATCTGCCACTTGCTGCCTCTTCAGGAGCATCTGTGTGGTTTTTGTCTGTGCTTCTACCATTGATGAAATCAATTTAAAAATAAACCCAGCTGACCCACCCATAGCTAGTGCTGTTAATTCACTAGTCATTTCTTTTTTTTCTTAGGAAAACCAGCTTTCATATTTTTATATGCTTTAGCTGATATTGTTGATTTAGATTTAGGACGACTAGTTCCTGCTTTTTTTCTTTTATTAATGTTTTTATATAGGCTCATTATCCACATCTCCATTTTCTAAGGGCTAAAGCTTTTCTAGTAGGTTTACCTTTTTTGTCTTTCATAGGGCCAGGATTACCTTTCATCCTAGCACAAAAAGATTTTTTTCTTTTAGCTTGTTTACCCTTTGGGTTTTTTTCTGTAACAGGAGGCTTAAGGTTTGCCCCTGTCTTTCTTTTAAAATGATCTCTTCCTTTTTGTGTAAGTCCACCTGTTTTACTTTTGTGTTCTTTCCTCATTTTAGAATTTTATAAATTGAAATAGCAGTATGTATGATTGTCATTATTGATGCAATCCCTGCTAAAAATAAACTAATATCCATCAATCCCCAAGATGCCAATAATCCCATAAATGATATTCCCAATCTGTCTATTAACCCATCCATTTCAAATTGTCATTTCTGTACAAACAAGAGTTATGTCTTTGGTTTGTGATGTAGGTATATTAGAAAATCTAGCTGCTCTTACTAGATCTGCATTGAATTTATATATTGTTCTTTCTGATAACTCATGACCTGTTCTTATTTCTGGAGCATCTACATTTGGTGTAGTACCATCTATTGTCATTAAAAGTTTTTGTTTTCCTGTATTATTTTCCCTTGATTTTATTTGTAAAAAACAAACTTTGGTTCTATCAGATATATCAAAAAATTTTTTTATCGATTGACCAGGTGTTCCACTACCTTTAAACCATTGCCTAAAATGCCTACCATTATTTGCCCTGCCTGGTCTAGGAGTAGGAACAAGGTTTTCTTCTACAGTTACCTCAAATTCATTTGGCATGACATTAATTGGTCATCTCAGATGCATACAGATTTACTGTAGCTGTACCTGTAGAAATTCTTTTAAACTTAGCATTTTGCATAAGATTCTTAGCAAAGTAATAATTATTTCCTGAAAATAATCTATGAGAAGATGTATCTCCTGGGGCTGTACCATCTATTGTCATTCCAACAGCAGCTCCTGATACACTTAAAAATATAACTTTGGTGTTTTCTTTGTAAGCACCAAATGTCTTTACAGCATTATCTGAGGTTGTCATTTGCATACTTTGTGCAACTGCTCCTGGTGTAGGTTTATTATATCTGTTTACTACATATGTATTCATATTTATCTTGATTGGTGACTAAGGTGTGTTTGTACCCTAAAATTTAAATTACTATTATTCATTATATCAACTTTTTCCATTTCAGTATCAAGGAATCCTTGTGCTATTTCTTCTTCTATTAAGGCTTTTGATAGTTGCCCATCAAATCTTAAGAAATCAGCATATGTCCCATAACAAGCATATTGGAAAAAAGTATTATCAATAACCTTAACATCCTCACTTGCTTCAGCAAAAGTTTGATCTGTATATGTTTTTTTGTATGTTACATAAACAGAATTAGGTGATTCAATTAAATTAATTGGCAATGCTCCACCACTATTTACATGGAAATCATACTCAATTGATGACTTTCTTTGGTAAGGGTATTCTTTAAAAACTCTTTGGAATGTACTTACCTCATGTTTTTGATATGGATTATTAGAACTTAATTGTTCTGTATAGGGAACAACAACCATATCTGATGCAATAACTTTAAATGTATTAACACCTGAACCTTCTGCCCTTGTCTGCCAAGTGTTAGTTTCTAAGTGAGGATAAACTGTTTCTTTACTAAAGTCAGGTTCTGAAAATCCAGGATTAGCTTGTATATTTCCATATAAATTAACAGTTTGAGCATAGTAAAAATTTTCATCAGCAGGTGTTCCTACTTGTGCTGTCCATGGCTCTAAAAAATTTAATGAAGTAAGTGTTACTCTTGTTTGTTTAACATATCTCCACTCCCCAGGGGTTATAACAAAATCACCACCACTATCTGTTGATGTGCTAATAGTTTTATACAAAGATTGATAAACATTTATACCACCTTGTACATCAGGGTCAGGATTAACATAAACTGGAAATCCATTTGTCATGCCGGCCCAATATAATGTGGTTACAGTTGCACCTTTATCTTCTATAGTTAATGTCTTGGGAGCAAAAAACCTTTCTTCACCTGCTACTGTATATTCTTTCCATGCCTCATGTGCATTATATGCAACCTTAAGTCTCCTATTTAAGAGTATCTTAATGTTAGCTTTTTCTTGAGCTGTAAAATTATTTACACCTGCTAAAGCTTTTATATAATCAAATGCATCAGTAAAGGATTTCATTTATATTTATTGGGTGTTAAGTTACCAAAGTTTTTTTGAAAGTATTTAAGGAACTTAGGGCTATGTACCTCTTCTGTTCCATATTTGTTTATAAGTCTAAAGTAATCTCTAGCAGGTATTGAAGCTACACATTTACCAAATATAGGATGATCTACCCCAGCAAGATCCTTGGCTTCCTTTTCTGCTTGTCCTACTCTATACTTTTCTTGCCTCTTTTCTTTGTCTAGTTCTCCTTTTACTAGATCAACAAAAGCTGCATCTGTTTCGTCTTGTGAATAATTTTCTTCCATAATAAAAAGGGCAGGGGGCTATTTGCCCCCCAACCCAAATTAGATTAGTTTACTCCATCAGATTTATTCATATTAAGTAATGTAAACTTAATAACAATTTCACCTGCTGTTGCATTTGCTAGACCATCACCTACTGGTGTGAACTCAATGTCAATGGTATCATCTGTATCAAACTGATGACCCCTTGCTCCAGACCCACCTATAAGCTTAGATCCATTGTTTTTTAAGTAAGTTGCACCATCAAAGATGTCTCCTGCTTCAATAAAATCATCAATAGTTGCTGATCCTTGACCACCAATACCAATGTCTAATGTAACATTGGAGATAGATCCACCTGTAAAAGGTGTAACTAGGTGATAAGCTGCATTCTCAATGAGTGTACCTGCTGGCACAGAGTATGTCTTTGTTATTGCTGCTGCACTAGTATTAGCTTTGAAGTCATCTCCAAATTTAAAACTAATGACATCTGTAAAGCCAGTCATGGCTGCTTCTTGTACTGTTAATTTTGGCATAATATTTTTCTCCTTAAGCTAAGTCTTTAGATTGTTCGATAACACCATGAGCTTGAGGATGGTATACACCTAATGTAAGTGCACAATCTACAAAACCTCTTTCACCACCACCTTGATTTGGTAGTCTAGTTGTTCCCATTGGGATTAACTCATGAATACCATAATACTCAGGGTTGACAAAATAACCTGATCCTTTGTTTCCAGTAGCACCATAGTTAGGCATACATACTGGATTACCATTGATCACAGAAATAGTTCCATGGTCTGATTGGTATAGTTCTACAGATAATTTAATGTCTGCAGCTCCACCTTGGTAATTCACATTACGGATAGATGTGCCATCACCACCTTGCAATCTTGCAAAGTCAGAGATGATTCGTCTTAGCTGTGTATCAGCAATAAGTGTTAGGTTGTTAGTTTCACCAGTTACTTCATAGATGCTTGTAATAAGATCATTGAAGCTAGACTCAGATAATGCATTAGCATTAGCTTGAGCTACTGTGTAACGACTAGCTGTTGGTGTTGAGTAACCAGAGGGTACAAAATCATTAGCTGGAGCTGCTGCTAAATAAGCACCTAGTCCTGCTGTACGATATGGTGAGTTACCTGTACCATCTTCTTGTTGTCTGGCTTGTGTTGAAGCAAGAACTTTTTCAATATCTCTTTTGATTTCTCTAAGAGCTTTAGCTTCTGCTTCTGCTATTTTAGCTGGCCCAACTGATTCTACTGCATCTTGAAGGTCAGAAACCATATAGTCTCTGCGGAACTTCTGTACATAGTTACCCATTCTTGCTCTTGCTGCAAACTTATCAGTAAACTGAGAAATGTCTGCACCTTCAGCAATACCTGAGTTGGCTGTAGATGGTGTAATTGGGTCGGCTAACTTGTCGACTGTCCACTCCACAAAAGTTGCATTAGCAGCTTTTTTAGAAGCAGAGGAAAGGATAGGTGTTTCTTCTGGAGCAAGAATTGTCAATGTACTTGTCAAGTCCTCTCTATTAGAAACAGCAGATCCTGGATTTGTGGTGTCAAATGTATTTGAAAATGACATAATTTATAATCTCCTTGTTTTTAATTTTTTGTTAATTGTTGAGTTCTTAGACTGATGAAATCATTTTTGCTACCAGTTGATGCAAATTTGTTCATTGCATTACCTATAACTTTAGATGCTCTATTCTGTGGCTTATCAGATTTAGCTACTACAGTTTTGCCTGTTTTATTAGGTGTTATAGTAGGTTGTTTGTTTATCTTCTTAGGTATGATAGGTCTTGCTGTATTTACCAACTTCCGGCCATATATGCTATTTGCAGCATGTGCTAGTAAGTATGGTAATTGTGCCTGCATTTCTGGAGACACTTCTTTTTGCATATCCTTTACCCTTGGGTCACCTGCCATAGCTTTAAACTTTTGAGTAATAGGATTTTTTTCATCCTTCAACCAGGCTAATTCTTTGACAGCTTGTCTGCCAAATGCTTGTGCCATTTCTTGGTTTTGACCCTCCTTTTGTATATCTGCTACTCTAGCTGGTATGTATTTTTTTATTACATTTTGGTGATGTCTTAATGATTTTTTAACTTCTGCTTTGGTAAATTCTTTACCTTCTACTTCTGCTATTACATCACTAGAACTTGAATCCTCATGTTCATATAATACATTGTCTGCCCATTCAATTAGTTCTTCAGCTTGCTCCTTAGCATTACTCAGCTCTTCACTTGATTTACCAGCTAATGGGTTATTCTTAACCTTTGGTACATCTGCTTCTGTTGAGTTGTTCTTTATCTTTGCTAGTTCTTCTTCTGCAGCTTTTCTTTTTGCTGTCAGCTCTCCAAACCTAGATAAGGTTCTGCTATTGAGTTTTTTTGCTAACTCACCAATTTGATCTTTAGATAAACTATCTAAATCTAACTTTGAAAGAACAAGGTCGGTAGTATTATTTCCATCACTTTCACTGGTAGTCTGATTTCCAGCTTCTGCTTTGGTATTGTCTACTGCCTCATCTTTAGAGGAAGAATCTATTTCTTGTGAAGTTTCTTCTCCCCCTCTTTGTTCAATAAATTGTTCCCAATTTATGTTTTCCGAATCTTCTTGTTTAGGTGATTCGTTCCCCTCAATGATTTCTGATTGCATAATTTTTTGTCCATCTTCTTTTCGCCAAGACGATATTGCGATAAAATTATTATAACATTAATTAATTTTTGTAAAATGTATTTTATTAATTAAGTCCCAGTGCATCAAATCAAGTATAGAGTCATATGCTAATAACTCTCCACTAATTTGTTGTACTGTTTCAGTAGATGCACCAGCAAGTGCCTTTATAGAATTTTCTCTATAAGCATGTATTTGTGCAACAACATTCCCATATGCTGGGTTATGTACTAACTGTTTGAGTGCTTGATCTAAATCCATTAGACCTGTGCACCAGATTGCATTTCTTGTAGAACTTCCATGACAATTTGACGAACCATTGATTTTAGCTCATCATTTCCTGCTGCCTCTGGTGATTGTTCTGCTGGTGCCTCTTGTGCCCTTGATTGTGCGAATTGTGCTCCTGATTGGTTATCCATGATTTTTATATATTTTGTGTTTGTACTCCACCCATCTCAGCAGCTTTTGTTCCAAACTGCCCAAACTGTGTTGCATTTATTTGTTGTTGTTGATTGAATTCATACTGATTAGTATACTTTTGTATCCTTTCTGCAAAAGCCGGATCGCTTTGCAACCTGGCTTGCACATCTTGTTGCTGCAAATATCCTTGTATGATTTGCAATGCAGCATCTGTAGCATTTGGTCTAGCAGGCATTTCAATCCCTGCATAAATTTTCGCAAGGTCATCAGTGATTTCTTTAAGTAAATTTTGATTAGCTTCATCTAGTGGTTGTAGTATTGAATCAGATAATACAGGGTCTATAGAAGATGCTATAGCAGCAAGTAGTTTATCCATATCAATTAACCCATTTCTATCTAATTGTGTTAATGATACAAGTTGCTCTAACTTAGCCTTTTGTATATCTTGATTGTTGTTTAATATATCATAGTTAATTGTTACATCATAATCTTCAAACCCAACACCCTTTTCAAGTGTCTGTGGATTAGAGTTACCAGTGACCCTAAAGAATATAGATGCTGGCCCAAATCTTTGGTAGCATTTATAACACATCTTCACTACATTGGCTATATGGTGTAAGTATTTATTAACTAAGAATTGTTGTCTTATTAATGAAATATCAGAGCCTTCATCTAGTCCCATTAATCTATCTGCTTGACCTAGCTGTGTAGCTTCCATTTCAATAGACCCCTGGTTATATGCTGGAGCTGGCCCAAATTCAAACTCACCTTTCCTCCGGTATGGGATTAATCCCCCAGGCTTCCAGTTCTTAGGACTATTGCCAACAGGGTGCATGATTGGAGGTAAAGTAGCTAAACTGTTCCTGTCTATTCTGGAATCTCTTTCTACTTTTACTTGATTTTGTATTCCCCTTAATAAGTCAGGAACAGTTGTAGTGTCATAAAGCCTTTTACTATCTTCAGATAGTTTAGTAACTACCACAGGATAATCTTCAAATCCATTAAGTAATTCAAACTTAGCATATGGTTTTACAGTATCACCACCTGTATATTGCCTATGGAAAACTGTGCAGTAAATCCCTTCAGCATTATCTGTTTTGTCTATAAGTCTTTGGTATCCATAAACAATTTCAATTAAATCAGAAGTAGTGTAACTATTATCAGTTAATCCTGCACTCCTATTGTTATATGGTTCATCTTCTTGTAAGTCATAAGTAACACCTTTGTATTTATCTATAACCATTTCAACAAAGTCTGGATCCCATCCATCTGTAATAACTTTATTCTCTAGCTCTTGGGCTGTATAGTAAGTTCTCCAAAAACAATATGGTGCTCTTTGTGGATCAGTAACATATGGAGGAAAGAAAAAGTCACCATCAGGTGCTAGTGTTAATACTTCAGGTGCATTGATTTGTCTTTGTACCAATGGTAATTCAGCAAACCCTGTTTCCCTTAGTTCTTGTACTGCCTTTATAGCCCTTTCTTCTGAAGTACCCTCAAGTGCCATTTGCAATATTTCTGCAACTGCTCCATCTGCTTCACCACTTTCTATTGAATTACCTAAATCAGGTGAAATAAGTTTGATTTCATCAAGGCTAAGTCTTTGTAAAACTTTTCTATCTTCCCTATGCCATCCAACATAAGAAATCATGATGCCTCTTTCTAGTAAATAGTTAGCACCTAGTTCCATTTCTTTGTCAAACCTAGCAATATAGCCAGAAGAAATCATCCATTTTAAGAAATTAGTTACTGTTGCTGCTTTAGCTACATCATTTGGTTCTACTGCAAATGCTGAAACATTAGATCTTTTGAGTGCAGCCATAAAGATAGAAACCATTCTAGTAATTCTTTCATCAATAACATGTGACTCCATATCAGCAGCACCCTCCCAAGGGAATGCATCTGCTCCATGCTTCCTGTGATCCCTAGATTTTCCAGCCCACCAATTTCTCCGGTCATCATAACTGTTTCTGCACAGGTCAAAGTAACCTTCTAATTCAGTTATGGTTTGTGTATATGCATGCCTTAATGCCCTTACATCTGGTTCATTAGAGTAATAGGTTAAGGCATCATCTATATCAGGATTTTCCATATTTGTTTTTTATACTTATTAATATACTATAGATATATCTTTTGCTCAGACCTATTTTATCACACAATATACTTTGCTTCATAGGTGTTCTTGATAGCCCCTTGCAATACCTAACAAAAAGTTCCCATGCAATGAACCTATCCTCATGTTCTTCTAACCAATTTTTATTGGTCGTACAATCTTGCTTTGTAGATTCTGTATGATTTTCCTGTGTCATCTTCTATTAGTTCAACTTTGACATTTTTTCTTTCATTCATACCATCTCTTAAAGTCTTAGGTACTAATGCAGGAACTTTACCTACATTGGGTATATACACATACCAATACCTAAGATTGTTACATCTTTTTATTGCTCTTGCATCAAAAACTTTAGAAGTAATTTCTGGGACTACCTCATGTTCTGCTAAAATTAATTGACCCCTATCGTCAATCCATGTGTTTTTGCCAGATCCAGAAACCATTGTTTCTTCTAACAAGGTCACAACTATATTGTATGCCTGGTTAAATTCTAGGTTCATATCCTTGGCTATTACAGATAATCTTTTCTTAGGCATTAGTATCCACCCTTTCTGTCTGTCTTAAGATTAAGTAATCTCTTGTCGATATGGTCTGGCCCATTACCTGCATTAGCCATACACAGATACCTGATGACATCAAAAAAGTCCTTAAGTGCTTCATCTGATTTACCAACACCATTATAATTTATTAGACTGTCTATGAGGTTTCCACATTCTTCATGTATGTATAACATGGGTTTATTTGCCTTGTCAATACTATAATTAGGATTATACTGTAAATACCTGTCTATTGCAGCTATACCTATGTCTTGCATCTTACCATCTGAGGGCACAAATGTCATACCATGATCATCAAATGATGTGAATAAGTCATCATTGTTCTCATTTTCTTTAGCAAAATATCTTGAGTCACCTATCCTTTCAAAGACCTCTATGCCTAGATCAGACTCTATATCTCTAAAAAATTCTGCATACCCTGCTACATCTAGTCCTATCTTTTTAGATGCTGGCCCATACTTCCATTTTGGTTCTGCAAAGATAGCCCACTCTCCATAACTATTTCTATCCGGAAATTCTTTTCTAATATATATTTCACCATCTTGATTTACTGCAGCCCATATAGCTGTAAAGTTTCTAGCTCCAGCAGGGTCAACTACTTGATACCATGTCCAATCATCTGGCCACTCAAACTTAGGGAATGTCATCTCATATTTGTTGGGTGTGTCTGATAATACATTTACCTCTGTATTAAACAATGGGAACAATGAAGTCATTGATCTAACAGGTATGCCATATGCTCTAACCATTATCTCTTCCTCTGGTCTACCCTTGAGGTCTTTGGCAATACGATCATAGCCCCCAAAGGGGTTTTCATCTGAGTGTAGATACACCACATTAGCATCTCTGTTAGGGCTATATTGCTTTATTGGCAAAGGTGTGTTGTTTAACAATACAGCTGGCTTGGTCTCTAGTGTTTCTGCACCTTTTAAAAACTCTGCAACAAAGGGAGTATAACCATCAATAGGAGTAAAACCTATAACCATTTTAGAGTTCCTGGTTGCTAACCTAAATCTTAGGGTGTTAACCAAGGTGGCATCTCCAAGATATTCATCTAACCATGCACCTACATTAAGGCCAGTTGGGTTTTTAAACCCAAACTCAAAACCTTCCAAAATTGTCTGGTTGTTACTAAACTGTGTATAGGTCTTAAAATCTACTCTAGTTTTTGTGTCAGGGAAAATAAAACTACTACCAGTAAAACCATTCTGCATAGAGAAGTTTATGTAACCCTCCATACTCTTGGTCTTTCTCCTAAACTCCTTGGGCATCATTTCCCAAATTGCTGCTTGCTGCACCTTGACTGATGTGTCTGCATTTTGCGAAAAACATACAATGTGACCATTCTTGTTTTCCATTGCTGCCTCCATCACCATCTTGGCACAACCTGTAGTTTTACCTGATCTATTGCCACCAAGAACAAGGCACTCATTGTGCTCACACAAACTGTCTCTCATCCTTTGCCAACCATCCAAATCAAACCCATATCTAAGTGGGTCTATCTCTGCTGCTTTTATCCGGCCCTCATGTGCTTCATGCAACTTGAGTAATAACTTAGGGTCATTCTCAGCTAAGAGAATAATCTCTTCATCACTTGGTGGACTTAGTAGTGGGTGAGGACTGAATGCTAGTTCCGGCATCTTTTATTAATCTTACTATATTTTCTACAAACTGTTTTGCTGCATTTTTGTAAATAAGGTTTTCTCTACTAACCCTTTGTTCATTGAGAAAAAAAAGTGCCTGTCTGGCACATTCCTTGATATCATCTTCTTTTAAATCTTTTAACTGTTCTTTACTCATCTAAATCTTCTTCCTCCTCTGGTTCATGTTCAAAATATATTATTGGGTTTCTATCTAACTTAATCATTATTTTCAAAGCTTCAACTATTAAAGCCTTTCCAATAATGGGATTTGAATAATCTACATGCAAGCCACCATCTTCTTCAAGCAAAATTATTGCATAATTAGTATAGTGCTCACTTACATTTGCCTTAATGCTATCATTAATATCATCAGGGTAATCACTCATACATCTATTATATCTGCTTTTTTGATAGCTTCAAGTCTGGCCTGTGCTGCCTTTACTGTAGCATCATAATCTTCTTGGGTTACAGTTTGTCTATCCTCTGTTATGTTACTAGCCTCACCTCTAGCTGTCATTGATTCCCTAAATGCATTAGCTTTTGCTATACTTAACTCCTTTAAATCCCTAAATCCTACCTCTAATTCACCACTTTCCATCCTTGTTCTTACACTTTCTATAAGGTCTTCTTCCAATGATGATATGTTTACATAGTTTTTTGCACTTATTCTACCTGCTAAATCCTTTAATTTACCAAAATGATCAGCATAATCTACCAAAACTGTGAGTATTGTGTGCCTAGATAACCCATATTTCCTTATCATTTGGGTCTGACTTACACCAATACTATGCAAATATAGGATTTTTGCTACCTTCTCAGGGTTATAAACAGACAAACTCTTGACCTTACCTATCCTTTTTTGCTCTGATACATTGTTTATTGCATCATTTATGTTGATCATTAACTCATCCTTATCTGTCATTACAAAAAAAAAGCATTAAACATTGACAATAGCAAGTATAATAAAATACTATGGTATCATTATAACACATAGTCTCCTTGCCAACCTTTAAATGACAGGTGTAATTCAAGGTAGAGTAGCTTCTAGCTGACAAAAAAAGCAAAAGCAGACCAACTCAGAACAAAAGGTCATAGGAATATGGGCTTTCTGCTTGGTCTATAGGTTACTTTCCCTGAATTAGCATGAAGGAAAGTATAAAATAATGCCTGGAGTTATGGATAAACTGATCGATAATACCTAGTCCGACACTTCTTGTGTCTAGTTTCAGAGCTTTGCTGCTTGGCGAAGCTATGCCTGCTTCCTAAGAATAGAATATTTCATGCTCCTTCTTTGTTATATATAAGAGATGCATGAAAAATCCCTTGAGTTTTCCATTTTTTAAAGGGGTGGTTTATGTATATACTATACAGAGCTGGCCGAAAATGAAATACACCCCCACCCTGCTCATATGTTCACTACTTTTTTGTTCACTACTTTGAGCCTTCCTTTTATTTCTTGAAAGTGCAATGCATTGACATTGCTTTTATGGTTTCAAAATGGTTTCAATTGTTCCACATGGAACATTCTTAATGGTGCTCATTTGTGCACTAGTCTGACCAATTCTGGCCTAAAATAAATAGTTGACTTCTTGTCTTTATAATATATCATGCTCACATTTTTTGTATACATTTGTGCACTAGTCCTGGCCTTCTACCCTGGACAAAATAAAGTTAAAAAAACTTTAAATAATTTAAATAAATAGTTGACATGTGTTATTAAATGTAAGATACTATTAATAAGCTTAAGGATAACCTTAACAATAGTTCTTTAACAATCACATAATAAAAATGAAGCAAACTAGTAAAAAAACTAGATGTTTCTTTAATTGGAATAG
>Ga0209535_1000229_pt1 | contig 38364 bp, 61 predicted proteins | sample LinPmetageLP28_FD_184041 | JGI IMG/M metagenome (GOLD analysis project Ga0209535, IMG submission 184041) | Marine viral communities from the Pacific Ocean - LP-28 (SPAdes) (version 2) | ecosystem: Environmental > Aquatic > Marine > Oceanic | place: Pacific Ocean | collected 2009-08-22
TGCTAAAAAATGTCATACTAGGTACAAGAACTTCGTCACCTGGCCCTATACCACATGCAAGTAAACCTAACTGTTGAGCCGCAGTACCACTACCTACACCAACTGCATTTGATATTAATCTTTTGGCTAGTAACCCTTCAAGTTTTTCTACCCACGGTCCATTTATAAACTGACTATTTTCTATACAATCATTCATGTTTTTATCAATGGCAGATTTTACTGTGCTGTTCAACCGTTGTAGATTTGCATAAGGTACTTTCATTTCCATTTTTGTTCCAGTATCTCTTGCCAGTTGTTTTTCATATAGGTGTCTGCTAATACCAAACTTATTGTGTGATCAAATGCATCTAAAAAACTTACATCAAATGGTTTAGGCACAATGCCTTTGCCGCCTATATGTTTCTCAACTAGTTCTGCAACGTTACTATCTTCAATGTTACCAATAATGTATCTGTCAGTGCCAGGACGTTCAATAAATCCTGTTTCATGATACACATATAGATTGCCTAAACTATCTATCGCAGTTGCTATCTGCGGAAATCCATATCTATTCATTTTAGTATAAGGCACCATTGTCAATGGACCGCTTGGTTTTCCATAACGTATAGGATCTAATTGATAACCATAATCTATATGGATATGCTTTAGATGTTCGCTTGATTTGCATTTTTCTTCAACTTGTTGAAATATATCAATCAATTGTTCACGTTCTGAATCGCCAAGATACAATGCACTTTGGCTGAAGTCTTCTCTCAATGTTATGAATTGTATTTTTTTATCCTGTGTGCTATTGATATCTTCTATCATATCAAATACTTTTAAAACATTAGTAGAGTGCCCTGGGAGGATAATCCAGTTTATTCCAACCTTAGTATCGCCGTTTTGTTTTAAAAAGTTTCTTAGATTTTCTTTTACCATTGCAAAACTTTTTGGTATTCTTGTAATATTTGCATAGCTTTGGTCATCATGCCCGTACACACTAACACGCATAACTTCTAGGTTTAATAACCCTGGTTGTTTTTCTAAAAGTTTTTTTGTAAGTGCATAACCATTGGTGTACATCTGCATGTTGAATTCGTTATCTGTTCCGTACTGAATAATATCACCGATATATGGATTAGTCAATGGTTCTAGACCTCCGCTTATACGGAATCTATCTTGCCAGTTATCTCTGTCTCTTGGATCCTCATCCATTACACGTTTGAACACATCAAAACTTTTTTGTGCTATATTAGAATTATATTTTGCATTGTAGTTGCGACCGCAAAAGTGACAAAAGAATTGACAGTTTAATCCAGGATATAGTCCTACTCTATTTGGATAGATATACTTGTGTGTAATTGCATGTCCTAAATGCCCACTGTTAAGCAAAGGCACAATGGTATTATCCCAATACTTGTTTACCTGCGTATCTGCTTTTGTATGTTTATATCCTAGTCTCATTGTATATTATGTATTACTTTGTCAATTATATATTCAACTTCCAAGTCAGTTAGTTCAGGATATATTGGCAGACTAAGCACACGTCTTGATAAACTTGTACTACTTGCTAACAATGGTTTGACACCTCTAAACTCACCTATTTCATTTATTCCATGCTGGTAATGTACTTTAGTATCAATACCTTCTTCTTTTAATTTATTCTGTAAAGTATTACGATCATCAACATCTATCACAAACTTATGAAAGCAATGCTCTTTTACATTTGAACTGTCTATCAAGCAACGTACTGATGACTTTTGCTTAATACGTTCCATCCAGTAAAGGCCAATAGTTTTTCTGCGTTCTTGCCATTCATCGATGTACTTTGCTTTTATAGATAAGGTTGCACAGTCAATTTCACTCATTCGACTATTGGTACCTCCAGTACTGTCATATCTGCCATTGCTTCTATAATTACGTACAAACCCTTCCAGCAGTCTACTATCTGTAACCACTGCTCCGCCATTACCATAATTTGCAAAATTTTTTGTTGGATCAAAACTTATTGCACTTGGTGCTATTCTTTTTGAATCCCAACTAAGCCAATGTTGTGCGGCATCCTCTACTACTATCCAATCGTGTTCTTCAACAAGATTTTTAAATTTTTTTGCTTGATAATTCTTTAAACTATTTCCAAATAAACCTACAAGGCAAATGGCCATAGTATCATAATGATGTTTAGATACACTAGCAACATCTAACATACCATGGTTATCTGTGTCAGCGACAATTACTTCCCAACCAGCATTAACCCATGAATTTGCAGTTGCACGAAATGTTAAGTTAGGTATTATAACTTGAGGAGTGCGTAAATTAAGTTGTTTGTAATAATAATGTGCAATTGCTTCTAAAGCCTGTGTTCCAGATGCAACAGTTATTGCATGATCACAGTGATTACGTTTTGCTAACCACGATTCAAACTCTTGTGTGTAGTTGCCATCCATAAGTTGACCGCTACGTAATACAATATCAACAGTATCAAGGACTTCAGCCCTTAGTCGGTTGTACTGCTTTTGGAGACCAGTAAACGGAATTCTTAATCCACTCATAATAGTTTTCAAGTCCTTCTTCTATTTCAACTGTAGGATTAAATTTGAATGCTAACATCGCTCTGGTGCAATCCAATGTGCCTCTGCTAGGCATGTCTGCTTTTTTAGCTCTTATTTTTACTTTACCTTTGCCTACTAACTTTACAATAGCATTAGCAACATCTACTATTTTTTCTTTTTTGCCTCTGCTGATATTGTAGGTTCCGGTGACATCTTTTGTTATACTTGCAAGGGCAATGCCGGTGGCAGTATCTTTTGCATAGGTAAAATCGAGAGTCTCGTCCTTGCCATTTACATACAAGGTATCTCCAGCAATAGCACGTTTAAAAAATGTTCCAATTACTCTATCGCTTATATCAGTTGGTCCATACACAGCAGTTGGGCGTATAATAATGTATTCTTGTCCGGTAGTGCGAGAGTATTCTTTAACAAGCTCTTCGCCTGCAATTTTCCAAATACTATATTGCCCACTTGGATTAAGTGTATCATTCTCAGATGCATTTTCAAAGTCTCCGTATACCATACTAGAACTTATGTACACAACCTTCTTTGTTTTATGTCTGGCACAACAATCTAAAATATTTGCAGTCCCCATACACATGGTTCTACTTGCCTCTACTGGATTTGCTTTTACTGCGGCTTCTCTAGGAAAACTTGCTAAATGTATTACAACATCGGGTACAAACTTCTCAAAAACTTCGTCAATTTCAGGTGTACATATATCTTCTTTGAATATCTGCGTTTCCTTGTGTATCTGTTTCAGTCTTTGGTTTATTAAATGTTCTAGTTCTTCTGGAACTGTTGACCCGTACGTAGTAAGGGCATCAATTACTTGCACTTCGTGTTTTAAAGATTGTAGTGCTTTTACTACATGATGTCCAATTAGTCCTAAACCACCAGTAACTAATATTCTTTGTTTTTTTGGTTTAGCCATTTGCATATGCCTTTATGTTAGGAAATATTTTTGCTACTGCATCAGCACAGGCATGTGCAATATCCATGTGTTCTTGTTGTGTGCCATTTGCACTCCGAAGCTCAATATAGTGTATCCATGAACGTATTGTTCCGTTCATGTACAGTGTGGTTTTGGTTAAGCCTTCAGGTAATACCTTACGTGCTTGTTCTTTGGCAATGCCTTTTTTAATAGCCCAGTCATATTCTTTTTTGGCTAACACTGCAATACGGCGTTGTGCCCAGTCCCATTCCTGTTGAAGTTTTCCATCATCCGTTTTGATACTGTTTTGCCTATTCTTTTCATCCTGTAGACGTGCTTCTGAATATTCAAACATGTCCCCTTGCTCTTCAGGATTGGCATATCGTTGCGAAAACTCTTGGAAACTAAAACTTCTATGTCGCACTATTTGATGTGCAATATCACGAGTGGTTTGAATTTCTAAACAAGCACTTGCCATTTCAAAAGGGCTCCAGTGTTTGTGCTTTACCAAATAGTTAAGCAACCTTTCGTGAGTGGCAGTGTTTATTTGATGATTAGGATTGGAAACTTTTGCACAGTAAGCAATTAAATCTTGAACGCCCAACAGTGGTTCTTCATATGTTGTAAACTCACTTGGCTTGCTATATGATACTAATTTTACTTTCATAGTTTTTCTAGATATCCTTTTGTTAAGGGTTCGATTCTATTTGCTACTGCATTTACATCAACAACAAAGTCCAATTTGACTACTTCTTTATTGTGTATTGTACCCATGTTTTTACTTACAACTACTTCGATATCTTCAATATCTAATCCTTGTTTCCTTAAGGTACTGAGGTTAATTGTTCGTTGTTTTCCATCAGCTAATTTAAAAACAACTTTCTTTACACAATCAATAGGAATCATCTCTTGATCAATAGAGTCAATTAATTGTTTCCATTTATCAAGTTTACTAAATGCTATGTCCATTTATGCTTTTGCTTTGGCTGGTCTTCCACGTTTCTTTTTAGCAGGTACAGCTGGCACGCCCATCATGGCGTTTGCTTCATTTTGCATACGTTGTGCTTCGGCTATCATGCCTTGTGCTTCAGTGGCCATTTTGTCTGCCTGGGCTTTCATATTGTTTGCAATTGCATCATCAGACAATGCACCAGTTACTGGAGCTGCCATCGTTCCCTGGGGATTTGCATTTACGACACCTTTATGAGAAGTTTCTGTCAATGCACCCGGTAAAGGAACATTAGCACCAGGGCCACCTATATCCATATTTCTTTCATTTACACGTCTACCCATAGCATCTCTTTGAACCTGTTTTCCTGACATTCCAGCTTCACTATCTAGTTTCGCTAGCCTATCTACTGCTTCTTGCCCGGTTTTCATTTCGTTTAAAATTTTATTCATTTCGTCTAAACGTACATGGCTTTGTGGCGTTGGTGTTAATATAATTTGTTCGCATTGTATTTTTTTAAGCATACTTTCATTATGTAATCTATTAAGTATTACTGAACCATCGCTAAAATATTTACTACCTAATGCATCGCCTAAATTTTCTGCTGCCTGGCCTTCTGTGCTTTCAATCGCTTTCATTAAGTCGTCATGCATCTGTTGTTGTAGCAGATCTGGATAAATTGCTATGCACATATGTGGCTCGTTTGGAACTTCGTTGAATACAACAACGACCTTACGTTCGCCACTTCTTCCTACATGTTTAATCATTTTTTGTTTCTCCTTCAGCTTCGGACGTCTCTTCAGCTTCTGTTACTTTGGGTTGGTTGGCTAAGAGCCATTTGACTATTCTATCATAGGTTAAACCTACCACATGTAGCTCTTTTGCCGCAAATGCACCTTTTGAGGATGCAATTTCAATTATTGTTTTGCAAGTTTGAATATCACCAATGCGAAGTTGAATCTCTTCTTCTTTTGGTGCTTCTACAGCCGGCTCTTCTGGCTTGGGCATTTGTATTTCTTTGTTATCTGTCATACTTTTAATTATCCTAATGTTAGTTAACTACGTAGTTTATTTACTGTTTTATTGCAGTTTAGGTAAAATTAGTAGTCTGGTCTCTCCATAAAACACGCAGTTTCTGGATCGTTATACTCTAATTCGTATCTGCAGGTTATGTACCATTCACGTGAATTAGCCCAGTCTGGAGCATCAGTGCCATCATATATAGCAACTTCATCTAGTGCAGTAACATCTGCACCTGTTAATAATCCATACTCTGGTTGCTTATGACTCATCTTCGTATAATGCCCATGTACCAAAGGGCGGATTAGGATTCTTATCGCCGTGGATAATAAACACTGTGTCACAGTAGTTGGCGTCACCCCAACTATCCCATGGATAACCATCTGTGAACATTACTAGTCTTTTAGGGTCAATTGCTTCTTCCTTAAGATAATTAAACACACAATCAAAGTCAGTACCGCCACCACCTTTGATTTCATATTCGTCAATTTCGTCTATGTTATCATCTGTAAACACCTGCACATTGTACACCTGTGTATCAAAACAACATAGTGTGACACGGAATTGTCCATACTCTTCCATTATGCCTTTGACTTCACTCATAAAGTCTCTGCCTTGTACTTCGCCAATCGATCCACTCATATCCAATGCACAAAAGATATCAATATATTCATCATTGTCCATACCAGGAAGTATAGCATCCATGTGCCAACCCTTACGGTGCATACGTTTAAATGTATAGTCCGACTTAATACATGACTGCATCTGCATACGTAGTAGATCTCTCCAGTTCATTTTAGGCTCAGTTAGTTGTGCAACAATACGTCTAACACCAACAGGCACATTACCTGGATCACTGGCCTGGGCCGCACTAAGCATAGCTTCTTTTATTTCTTCTTTGATCTTTTCACGTTCTTCTTTACTATATTTTGTAGGACCACTCTTGCCATCTTCGCCTTCGCCCTCACCTTCTTTACCATCCAAGTGCTGGTCGATCATCTGCTTTACAAGTTGATCCATGTCGATCTTATCAGCATTTTCGTACAGGTCATCATAGACTTCTTCACTGGCCCAATCCTCATACTTGACGTCATACAAACAAGGAACAGTGGTAATAAACTCACCAACTCTGTGTTTTTTAAGATCAGCATTAACACAATAGTCAGCGGCTATGTTATGCAACTGTGGATCTCTGTCACCACGTCTACCCATATGATCATATACACAGTGTAGCACTTCATGTCCAAAAAGAAATTCAACTTCTTTAGGACGTAGCATTTTAATAAACTTTGAATTGTAGTAAAAGTTTCTACCATCAGTTGCGGCAGTCGCACACCATTCATCAGCATTAACAAGTTTCAAACGTGTTGCTAAGTTACCAAAGAAACTAGCACGTAACAACATACCAACACGTGCAGTAATTAATATTTCACGTACTTCTCTATCTCTTGCAGGATCCATTGGACCTAGTATGTCCTTAAACTTTTCTGCAATATCCTTGTTTACTGTATCTGCCATCTAGTACTCCTAATTTCTAACTGTATATACATTATAACACATATATTGATTGTGTCAACCTATTTTGCCATTAAGGGGCAAAATTGTTATTTGTATATTCCAGTTATCTGGATCATTCATTTCGAGACTTTCTTCACCGCCTGCATCTGCCAGTTCTTTGTTTTCGTATACACCAACTAACTGTCTATATTCTGAATGTTTATTTTGTTTTTCAACAACGTAGATACTCATTGTCATAGTATTGCTATCCTTTTCTGAATATTGTCTACTAGACTGCTTAGACCGTTTCTACGTTGTGCAGTAAGCAATTGTCGTATACCTAGAGTCTCTATTTGCTCTTTGGTAATTTGTTTGGCATGTGCGAGTGTTATATCGCTAAAACAATCGCATATTATACTAGTAATACCTTTGGTTATCATTGCGTCACTATCATAGTATACTTTCACTGTATTTTCTACGAGTCCAACATCAATCCATATTTGACTCATACAACCTCTTACTAATCTATCTTCAGTTCTAAGATCTTTTGGCAATGATGTTGTGTTTTTCGCAAGATCAATAATATACATGAGTCTATCATTTTCATCCAAAAAGTCAAACTCATCTCGCCATTTTTGTATTTTTGCAAGTGTCATCGCAGTCTTACTTTCCAACTGCCTGCATTATATGGTTCAGTTTGCCATGATCGTGCATGTACACAGGCTTCACACCAACGAGGAAATTCTTTTTGAATTGCTCCATGCCCTGTAATTACTCTAATATGTTTTTCTTTATCTAAACTTCGTTCGTATGCAAAAGCTATAAATGTTCTCCAGGCGTCATGTATTTTGTATCCGTGTAGGTCAACAGTTTTCATTTGTCTTCTACCCATTTTAATTTAAAAAGTGTTAGCATCTTTTCATCTTTTACATACAGTCTTAGATTTTCGCTACCATTTGTCCACGTCCAGTCTGTGTTAACAAAATCAGGTGTGTCTGAGTCAGGCACATTAAACTGCTGACGTTTCTTTAACATACTTCTTATGTGCATGAAGTCACGTACTTCAGCACTGTAGCCGTATGTGGTTATCATCCACATCATTGCTCGATGAAAATCCAATGGGCCAAACTGATTGCGAGCAAAGTCTATACAATAATCAAAGTAATTATTGTGAGCATATCTTCCATCTAATTTCTTTACTGTATATTTCATCAAAATTGCCTATGTGTGCTTTTTGGCTTCCATTGTTTACCTTGTCCAGTCATTACTATTTTATCCCAGTGTTCAGCGAACTGTACAGCTTCTTTGCTTACCCTTATACTGAGCTTTTGTAAATACTCTAAATTTTCAAGTGGTGTTAGATGCAGGTCAGCACGTTTAAGTCCTTTTACCTTATCCCTTGCATTATTAAAATTAAATTGCTTATCTATTTCTTTTAATATAAACGATTTTACTCCTTGCATTTCGTCATTATAGAAATCATCAAATGATGGCCAATTTTCAGTGGCATTATCAGTATAATTTTTATATAATATATCATAAGCATCGTGTGTATTTCTTTGTGCAATGACATGTTCTCGACTCGACCAATCACAATTCCAAATAGTTTCAAATACACTAGGCTTAATTTTACTAAGTGTTTGGCTATATAATTTAAATATCTCTTGTGATACTCCTGGGTTTACTTTTTGCACTAATTTTGAAAACCAATCAGTGCTAACATCCAATGGTAATGTACTAAAAAATTGTGTTTGACAACCAATGTTGTTTAATAAATTTTCACTGCTTTGAATATAATTTACTGTATCTAGTAAATAGCCGGTGGTATCTGTAAACCGTTTTATAAAATCTTCATCATAACCACTGTTATATACCGGCCCTGGAGTATACCATTCTTTATTGATAAATCGGTCTTCTCGTGCGGCAGACGACCACATCATCATTACAGTATCTTCCGCCGTAATACAATTACGTTGATGACATTCATTTAAACTAAAGGCAATAAACTTATTGCCGGCACCAATCCTTGCCCAATTTTCAAAATAATCATAGTCTTGTGCTATAATATCAGACCACATCGGCCAATGATATTTTGTAAAACTGCAACCAAATGTAAATAATCTTTTCATGTTAGTATTTAAGTCCAAACATCACTGCATCTGATTCTTCTTTAAAGTAAAAAATTACATGCCATTCATTTACTGGAACACCGCGCCATTCTGGATCTTCCATCATTGATTTTTGCCATCCTGCATCCAATTGCCAACACCATCTTTCTGCAGGTCGGCCAAAGTCTCGATGTACGTGTTTTAAGAGAGCAGTCCACTCATTTGGATCATAAGGCGTGTAATGACGATGCACCTGAGTATAATTTTTCAGGTGTTCGTTCATTATCTTATCGATGTCTTCTATTGCGCCTGTGATTTGGTTGAGGGCCTGCATAGCCCTATGCTTTTCGATTTACAGTTAGAAAACGGCCCTCAACCAATGCCTTACCCTTGACTTGCAAGGATATATTTTCCATAACGTTGATGAAACTCATCAAAGTTTTTAAGTTTAGTAGGTTGAAACGGAATAGCATATGTGGTAAGTGCTATCCTTGCACCCATAACAACCAATTCAGTCTCAAAATTATCCATCATAAACCTAAAGAAGTTATCACTCATCTTGTGAAACTCAGCATCTTTAACTTTGCTTAATGCTTCTTTAAGTTCATAGCACATGCTAATTGTAAGTGAATACATTGCACTAACTTCTTGCACATCTAGTTTGCTTACCTTACCAGCAAGTACATCTGTTGGGTTAGGAAGTTTACCAGCAATTTTTCTATGTGCTTGAAACTTTACTGCTAAGCCTTCACCTACAGTGCCTGCAATAAGATCAGTTGCAGTTGTTTCTGGCATGTCTTCTTCTATAAGCTCACTTACAAAGCTCCATGATCTTGGAGTAGCAAAAGCTCTACTTGAACTTTTAGCATCAAAGTCATACAAGTCCTGCTTGGCAAAACTCAAGTAACCTACCACATCTGGATGGATAGCATTGTCTACTGCCCAATCTAACCATGCTTCATAATCTGCACGTATTTCAACATGTACAAATCTATTTGCAAGTGGAGTGGGCATACGGAATGTAACACCTTTATCTGACTCTCTATTACCTGCGGCAATAATAACCACATTGTCTGGTAACACATACTTGCCTAATCTTCTATTAAGCACCAACTGGTAAGCTGCCGCTTGTACACTAGCAGGAGCACTGTTCATCTCATCTAAGAACACAGTTATCATTGGATAGTCTTTAGCAAACTCTGGTGATGGAAGATCAATTGGCGGAGCCCAATCCATAACACCTAGTTCTTTATTAAAGTAAGGCATACCTCTAAGGTCTGTTGGATCCATTTGACCTAAACGTAGATCAAACATAAAACCACCAGCTTCATCAGTGATCTGCTGAACAATATCACTTTTGCCTACGCCTGGAGGTCCCCATAAAAATATTGGTCTTTTCTTTTTGAATGCTACTTTAATTGCACTTTTTGCACCAGTAGTAGTAACTGTTCTATATTCTACTTGACTTGAACTTGACATGGGCTATATCCTTCTGTTTGTTTTCTAACTGTAACTTTATAGTAACACACTTTTATAATATGTCAACCGCTAATTTTTCAACCATTCTAAGTTTTTGACTGAGATTATCGACAACTGCTCTATTAGGCTCTTGTCTTTGCATTTCATGCATAATGGAATGTGGAAGTGTTCTAAGCAAAAGATTAACTTTTATTCTTGGCTTATCTGACTTAAGAATTAGTTTTTTTAAACTATTTGTGCTAATTGGACTTGACATATACTATCTCCTATTTTCTAACTGTACATACAGTATAACACAAAATTACAACCTGTCAACCTTTTTCTATAAATAGGTGCAACAAAGCCACAGTCTGTGACTTCGGATTTAACGGACGCCTGGGGAAACCCTTTACTTAACAGAACGCCCACCGTACGGCATACCGCCTAGTTTTCAAAAAATAACATGTAATATTTGCCAAACTGTTTGACAGTTTGAACAATATCTTATAAAATAAGTCATGGAAAGCATGATGGACGATACACTCTTTGTATTACTAGGAACACTGCTAGGATTTATCAGTGGAATAATTCCTGGAGTTGGCAACACAATAATGATTCTTGGCAGTTATCCTTTGCTTAAAGATGCAAGCCTACTACAGATGCTTGTATATTATCTTGCTATTGTAAGCAGTTCACAGTTTTCAGGAAGTGTGGTAGCAACAGTATTTGGCGTGCCAGGAGAAAGTTCTAGTTTACCAGCAGTAATTGAAGGTAATAGAATGTTTCATCGTGGAGTGGGTAATTTTGCTATTTCAAATGCAGCCTTAGGCAGTGTGCTAGGTGCATTTGTTGCAGTGGTTGCTGTGTATAGTGTGTTGCCTTTTGCTATAGAACTTATAAAACGTTTTTATAACAACAATGTGCAGATGGTTATATTAATATTAGCAACAACAAGCATTTGTGTTTTAATGGGCAAAAGTGTTCGACAAAATATATGTGTGTTTGCTATAGGTATTTTATTAGGATTGGTTGGAACCAACTATGTGCCTAATTATGTGTTTCTGCCTCAAATTATACCTTATGAAACATTTCCGTTGCTACTAACTGACTTGCCACTGTTTCCAATTATTATATCATGCTATGTGTTTCCTGTGCTATTACAGACATATTCTATGTTTAGTGGGTTTGATACCAAACAAAAGTATATCGACAATAATCGGTTTGTCGAACATATTAAAGAGTTTGTCAGAAACATCTCAAGCAGTTTACGTGGCAGTGTGTTTGGGTGTTTTATAGGCTTAGTTCCGCATATTGGCTCGAGTGTTGCAAGTAATTTAAGTTATGCTATAGAAAGACGTTTTGGCTTGAAACATAAGCAGTATAATAAAAATGGTGATATAAAAACACTAGTCGCGGCTGAAACTGCAAACAATAGCACAGGCTTAGTTGGATTACTGCCTCTAATACTGATAGGTATTCCAATAAGTGCCAGCGAAGCTATGTTGTTAGGATATATCGATATAAACAACTATGATATAAACTATGAAACAACAGTAGAATCGGGCATGTTTGAAACCATAGTAATATGGTTTATAGTTATTAACACAGTAAGTTTTTTACTGGCATGGCCTTTAGTTAGATATGTAAACTTACTACAAAAGATTAATATCAAACACATGCTTTGGGGCACAGGAATTGCGTTATTAGCATTAACTTTTTACTTAGGTTACAAAAACTTTGAAGCAGTTTATCACATGACTGTGTTAGTTGCTTTATTGCCACTGGGCTACTGGCTTAGAAAAGCAGAGCCAATGATACTGATGGTTGCTTTTATATTACAAGACAAACTTTTTGCAAGTATGCACATGTTTTATACAATTCATTTTGGATAACAAGGAGAAAATTAAAATGAACAAACTATTAATAACAATGGCTCTTACTTTATTAGCATTTTTGCCATTAAGTGCAAATGCACAAAAGCCAATATTAGATGTAACTATTCCATCTAGTAACAAAGGTAACAGTTGGGCAGAAGGCAACATGCTCAGTGATGCACTTAAAAGAATGGGCTACGACAGTGAAGTAGTGCATACAAAAAAATGCATAATCAATAAAGCATATATTGAAAAACCAACAGGCCGTCCAGCAGTGTTTGTTAGGTCAGCAGGAAGGTATGTAAAAGACGAGTCAAGAAACTGTAAAATTGAAATAACAGACGACAACTTCTTAACAGTGTTTTATAAAAGACATCAAACCATGTGTGTAAGATCTGATGCATCATTTGAGAATATACAACAATTTCTCAATGGCAAAACACGTATAACAGTTGCAGTTACACACAGTTCAGTTGACGGAATATTTGATAATTTGTCTGATCAAACAGGAGTAAGATTTGTTCCTGTAAAAGTTAAAGGCAGTAAAAACATTATTAAGAGTTTAGTTGCCGGTGACACTGATCTAATGTATAGTGGTTTTACCAAACGTGAAATAGGCACTGACACTATTAATTGTTTTACAACCAGTGCAAACAAACCAATTGGCGGAAGAGTTCCAATGTACAAATTGTTTCCAACCTGGCAATTAAATGAAACTGGAAGAATCAAATACTTTCATGGTGTTAATATACCAGTAGACAGACTTGCTAAAATACGTGAGGATCTTGCTGATATTGTTAACGATATAAAAGTAAAGCCTTATCTTGCAAAAACTTTTATGACTCCGGGCAGAGAGATAGCAAACGGAAGGCAAGTGTTTGATCAACATGTTGCCACACTACAAGCAAAATAATGTGCGGATATTTCTATTCACATAATATCCCAATACCAATTGGGCCTTTACAAAGTATAAGGCGTAGAGGCCCAGAATTTTTTGATGTGTTCACAGTTGAAAATGAATATTATGGACACAGTCTTTTATCCACCAGAGGTGCAGCCACTGTTCAACCTATCCACACGTCAGACGGCGTCCTAGTATACAATGGTAGCACCTATAATGGCGCAGGCAATGATGCTCAGTGGATAGCAGATAATTTAGACAGTCGCTCTAGTGTTACTATTGAATTAATTAAAAGTTTAATTGGTGAATACAGTATTACCTATGTAACAGATAGTTGCATTATTTTTGCAGTTGATCAATGGAGTACAAAAAATCTTTATTTTTACTATGACCAACACAGTAAACAACTAATTTGTGCAAGTGCAATCGATTTTGTATTAGAACATGCACCCCATGCGATCCGTGCTGAAGCAAATAAAATTTATATGATAGATAAAAGGTCATTCTCTTTAGATATATTTGAGACTACCGAATGGGATTTGACACAGTCTGTTGACAATTACGATCGACTTTATGAAGCATTTGAACAAGCAGTCATAGACAGACATGAAGCAGGAATTACAACCTATATGCTTAGTGCTGGCATTGATGTTGGCACTATTGTTTGTTGTGCAAACAAGCATTTTAATAACGTACAGGTTGTTTCTAAAGTTGGCAAAGAAGATCCAGTTGTGCTAGGACAACGTCTTGATCGGCATAGGAAAAAATGGCATGATCCAAAGGATGATTCAGCTCACGAAAAATTTTGTATAGAAATGTTTCAGCAATATAGATTGGATTATCTACGCAGTAGCAGTGCAAGAGCTTTAACTGCAATTTTACAGAATCATCTATTGCCAAATAAGCAAAAGATTCTGATCAGTGGTATAGGTGGTGACGAATTATATGATGATTATCAGACTGATAAAAAGACACATGGAAGAATAGGCAAAGTCAATGGCAACTGGCCAAATGATCTAAGAACAGTATATCCATGGCATAACTACGAAGGAACCCGCATGTCTAAGCAGTTACACAGAAGCGATACAGTATGTGGACACCATGGCATAGAAGCAAGATATCCTCTTGCTGATCAACGTGTATTTCAGCAATGGTTAGCCACAAGTGTCAAATTAAAAAATAGTGGATATAAACATTGGATGGTGCAGTATTTAAAGGAGCATAATTATCCTTTTACAACAATAAAAACAGGTTTTACCAGCAAAAGAGGGCGTATTAGATAACATGTGTGGATATTTTTTTTCAAATAATATAAAAATTAAAGATAGTGCATTGTATAGTATTAAACGGCGCGGACCCGAATCTTACACAAATATTAATGTTAGTGGATCTAGTGTGTATGGTCATGCTCTCCTTAGCACAAGAGGAAACTCACCAACCCAACCTATTCAAAACAAACATGGCGTATTAGTATATAACGGAAGCACATATAATAGTACAGCCAACGATACACAATGGATAGCAGATAATCTTGACGAAAAACAGGAAACCACTGTTGACTTGATAAAATCTCTTATTGGTGAATACAGTTTAACATACGTGACTAATACACATATTGTTTTTGCAGTTGATCAATGGAGCACAAAGAATCTTTATTTTTACTATGATAAACTCTCAAAACAATTTTTAATAGCAAGTACTATAGATTTTGTCTTAAAACATTGTCCAAATGCAGTTAGAGTACAAGCAAATAGGATTTATACAATTGATAAAGAAACATTTGAATTTGATTTTATAGAAACCACACAATGGAATTTTGCTCAAACGGTTAATAATTACGATGAGTTGTTTGAAACATTTGAACAAGCAGTTTGGGATCGTCATGAGCCAAAAATAACCACATATCTGCTAAGTGCTGGGATTGACTCTGGAGCAATTGTTTGTTGTGCCAGAAAACGGTTTAATGAGGATATGTATACAGTGAGTAAGATAGGAATTGATGAGCCTCACATACTTGCAAAAAGAATGGAAATGCAAAAGACCCCATTGATTGATCGACTAGACGATTATGATTATATTCCTGCCACTGAAGAAATTTATCAAGCATATCACTTCAGAAATGTGCGAGACCATACTGCAAGAGCTCTTGTCTCAATACTACAAAATCATCTTATTCCAAACAAGCAAAAAATTTGCATTGGTGGAACCGGTGGTGATGATGTTTATGATGACTATCAACCTCATAAAAAAGAGTACGGTAGGGTAGGAAAAGTAAATGGTGAATGGCCCAGTGATCTAAAAACCATATATCCATGGCACAATTATGAAAATACTAGATTGCACAACCAATTACACAGAGGTGATATGATCTGCGGTTATTATGGTATAGAAGAACGGCATCCATTGTTGGACCAACGAGTGTTTCAAAAGTGGCTTAATACAACCGTAAATCTAAAGAATGCAGGACATAAGCATTGGTTATTGGAATATTTAAATCAACATGATTACCCAATATCAACATGGAAAACAGGCTTTGCTAATACAAAAAATTTATCAGGAAGTTTAGATCTGCATGAAAATGACTCTTGACACTCTTATAAACAAATCAACAATACGTGTCGAAGCAGAGAATCATACCTGTTACTGGACGGCTGATGGTTATAAATTTGACAATGCAAACCTAGCACTCTGGTACGAAACTGATAGACAAAGTTATGTTTCGTATGTTGATAGTCAGATTGACATAATACGCGGATACCTGCAAACGTCAATTGACATGGAATGTGATTATAATAAACAATTTTTACATTATCTTAGAACAAGTTATGAACAGCTTAACTTATATTTCAGTGGTGGGGCAGACAGTTTAACTATATTAGAAACTGCACATTTAAATAATATATCATTTGATAAAATAATTTGCCAGACCTGTGATGATATTAATCTTGAATGTAACAGAGAAATAAAACGTTGTGCAATACCAGTGCTTGAAAAATATAAATTAAACTATAACATTGTTTCAACAACTTGGCAAGATCATTTTGAGAAGTACAGTAGTGAATACAGTTTCTTTACTAATCCTATGCCAAACGTCTTGCCTTTCCGTGCTTGTCCAGATTCTGAAGTTAGTTATAAAGCACAAGATGCTTGTTACATTGTTGGAAAGGATAAACCGCAGTTGGTAAAGCACAATAAAAAATGGTATGTGGTGTTGATGGATACACAATCAAGTGTCACAAAAAAGAATCCATTTTTGAAATCCTTTTGGCTTGATGCTTTTAATATAAAGAGCTATGTGAAAGATGCTATATTATACAAAGAATATCTGCTTGAAAACGACCTTGTAAACAAAAATAAGCTACAGTTTTTTAAGCCTGACCAAAATCCAGTTGTAAACGGAATACTAAAAAGAAGCAAAGTTCATATGGCAGAAACACAACTATTAAAAAATATTAACAATTACACAAGCAGTAAAAATCTACAAAGGATCGTAGATGCAATTAGCAACCAACGTATGGATGTACTTGTAAATTATTTTAGTGCTATGAAAAAATTTAATAGTGTTCTACCAGACTATGCTTACAAAAATGCACCTGGAAGATTTGCTTGGTTTATTGATTTAGATTCCTTAGAAGTTTTTACACAACAAGAACTCATTCCCGACGGCTTTTAACGTTTCTTTTCTTTACCGCCACCTGACCAAACATCACGTGCATTTACTTTTATAAAACGTTTGTTGGTTTCGTTTGTATTAGGGTTTGCTATAGTAAGCACAACTTTTTTACCTTTGAAGAAAGCGGCCAATTGATTGGTTGCTCTTTGTGTGCTTTGCATATATTCTTTCCGTAGTGCTTTACTAGCATGTTGATATGACTTGCCCACCACGCCTGCTGACGTTTCACTGGTTCTTGTTTTCTTTTTACCCATTTGCTTCTCTCCATGCTTTTTCAAAACGTTCTTCATTACGAGGTAATCTTTCGCAGTTGCCCCAAAGTCGTTTGATATATTGGTTTTCCATGTGACGGATATCAGACTCAGTATATTCGTCTGGTATAAGCTGTCCTTTTACTCCAAACATTAGTTCGTTTGCAAATTTAGTTCCGTTTGGCATTATATTCCTCCCAGTACTTCATTCTATCGTTCCAACAGGTACGCTCTCTATCGTGACGTTTCAGTACTTCCATATAGTGTTCCTGTTTTGTTTTTTCATACCATTCAATACTAATCACAGTTGATCCTTAAAAACTATTAACACGCCTAACAATTGTAGCATAACAAAGAGAAAGGCAAATAACATTTGCCCCATTAGTTCTCTAAATTCTTCTCTGCTCATAATGATATTTAGCTGTCGAGTATCGGATCGGCCTCAACTTCTTGTGGCATATTAGTGCGATACTTGTTAATCATCAACTCTTTGTTGTCCTCAATTGGCATCACACCTTCTTCTATTTCTCTTAGTGCAGTCATGCCCCTTTTGTTAAAGTGTTCTGCTAGTGGAGGATTGTCTGCACTATAACTTCTAGCTCTGCCAGCGGCTGCAACTATTAATTCAAATTGACTTCCACCTATTTTCTTTATGCCTTCAGTGTTACTAATTCTTGCCATTGATATTGTACCTTTCAATTGTTTCTTTAGTCATTATCCCACTGCGGAAATTTTCCACAGCATCTTCAACATAATGCATACTGTGATCACTGTAGTCAATCACACCTATCATTGTGTTGTCCTCGTAAAACTCGACATAGTGTTTATCGCCGACTTTTTTATACTTTGTGTCTCTATCCATTCGACATTACCTTTATTAGTTGTAGTTCTTTGCCTGTAATTTCTCTCAATGATAAACCTTTGCCACCAGGATCCATGCTTTCATATTTGATTAGACAAGCACGTGCATTTATATCTTTCCAAATTTCCTTTTTTCCATCTGGCCAAGCAATCTCATATGTACGAGGTGTTTTATCCCAACTTTTAGGAGCACCTTCTTTCATATAAGTTATAGTCATTCTGTTTTGCCTATGTTCAATATGTATACTGCACCGGCTAATATGATTATTGCCCCAGCACTACTAATTAGCACCCACGGCTCACTTTCTTTACCTTGTAGTATAAGCAATCTACACATGGCAGTAATAGCAATTACAATTGGAAATGTTACAGGAATAACATGAGTACTGTAATAGGCTCCTACCATACCAATTATTTCTACATATATAAACAGTAAAAACAAGTCCGCAAGATCAATGTTTCTTGCTAAAAACATATCCCAAATATCCAAGCCTGCGGCCACCAATGTTAAACAACCAATCACTGCCAACATGCCTTTTTCACTAACCACTGTTGTCCAGTGTAGTTGCTTGGTAAATTCGTTGTTGATAATATCTTTAATTAATTTCATTTTATTTCCTCAACTTTTGTCCCACCTTTGCATACCCAACCAGGCGGTGCCCACAGTGTATGATTTAGATCATTTTCTTCTGTGCAGTCAGGACAAAAGCCAAAACCATTTTCTAGTATTTTTACTACATGTCCTTTATCACACTTGCCCACTACGCCGTGGAACTCAAGCAGATGTTTGGTTATCCCTATTGCCATCGTTCATTCCTAATGCATTCTGTGTCCAATACTCAACACACAACCAATATATCTCGTCTTCAGTAAACTGACTGTATAGTTTTTTTCTTTTTAATTTTTCAATTGATTTGCTATAAACGGAATATCCATGATAATTGTATTGTGGATCTTCCGCAACACTTTTAATAACTTCAACTGCTTTCAATTGTTTTGGATTGTAATCAGCGGCTTGAGTGTGATATCTTTTGGCCGTGAATTTACTCATTTCTTGCATGGTTTTCTCCATTACGTTTACAATACAGAGTACTGTAGATGTTTAAGGGCCCTCTCATGATCTACACGGAAAGTGCTGAGTTTCACTTTCGACCAGGCCCGCCCTGTATATTAAATAGTGACTATGGGCTCCCCACTCCTTTACAGTTAGGAAGGCGATATCTTGAGTACATAGCCTACACGCCGCCTTTTCCAAACTCTGCATTGTAATTCTTTTACTTGTCGCTTAATTTTCTTAATTCGTAACTTTCACCAAGCCAATAAACAAGCATACCAAAACACACAGTAACTCCAACACCCCATATGATATGTTGTGGTGAAAACCCAAAATTGTTTGCAACATGTACTATTGCTTTTAATGTTCCAAATACAATTGCAGTTCCAATTGCAATAAGGGCTAGTCTTGACACAATATATTTTACTTTTTCCATATTAAAGTCCTTTCATTTTCTAACTTTATACTTAATAGTAACACAACATGTTGTGTTTGTCAACCTTATTTGTAATATTTTATTGTGCGTCTAGTACCTGTGCTATCAGTGAATGTAATAGTGCTATGCGAGTAGACATTCTTCTGTGATTCTGTATACGAAGTTCGTGTACTACATCTTGTTTGATAACTGCCACCTGCGTTCTGCTCATTTTGCAAACCTAAGATTCCGCCAATTATTGCACCAGCAGTACCGCCATCTGGTAAGTTTTTAGTTACATTGTTTCCAATAATGCCACCAATTATTGCTCCTGATATCATACTATCAGGACCTGCAGTGTTCCTATTTGGCACATATACTTCTGAACATACCTGCTGGTTATGCGGCACTTGTTGCACAATACTTTTATAATGATCTTGTATGTGTGCATTTACACTATCTGCACGTGCTTGTGTATAAAACACTGCAATAAAAAGAACTGTAACAACAATTCCTATTAATATTTTATTCATGTTCCCCTCCAGGATCGTTTTTATCTAATTCAATTCTTTTTCCGTTATGATACAAATATCTAGTCCGACTTGGTGTATGATAACCGTTTGTGCCTTGTTCTAATCGCAAAAAGAACTCTGGGCGGTTTTTTGCAGTTTCAAAAGTAGCCACTGTTACTACAATTGCTGCCAATAGAAGTATGTGTGCAATCGTAGTGATACCAAAAATCCACATACTACCAAAATAACTACTAAACACAATACACCACATCCAAGCCAAGACTTGTAGTACCATATGCCTTGTGTTGGTATGGGGAATCTTTTTAAGTGGATTGACATCTGCATTCATTACGCCATTCCAACAATTTACTATCCATTCTCCCACTGGATAAACTCCTTTTTCAAATGTTACTTTAATGGGATAATTTGCGTCGACTATGTCTTTGAAATCAATTGCATCATATCTGTCGTTAAAATATTGTACAATTTTTGTTTCTCGCCAATAGCCAGTAACTCTATACACTTAATTATCCTCAAACTCTATATACAGTATATGGCTAAATCAGTGTTTTGTCAACCTTTATTTTATTACATAATGCCAAGGAACCAGATATAAATTGGTGAATGAAATTTGAAGACAACTGTGCCATTGCACCCAATATCTCCATAGAATTGATCTTGGATAGGTTTGCCTGTACCGTTGAAATCGTGATAGTATACTGTGTTTGATGTGAAGCTATCGTGTAATTCTATATCGTCGAGTATGAGGTTATTAATTTTAAGTCTGGCATCTGTGAGAATATTGTTGTTTTTATCGACTGTGGTATGGTTCTCTGTTTTATTTCTCATTGTGAACTTTAACTCATGGTCGCCATCATCGACTTCTATATTTAAAGTAATAGGTGTTTCTTTGTCTACATGAGGTATATCAATAATTGTGTTGTCGTCTAGTGCAACACTAAAACCAAGTTCAGCTGAATAGTCAGTGCTAGTAACATTGAATGCTAGTTCTACAGTTTCCATAAAATTACTTATTACTAAATATTTGCATGTTTAAAAAAATCAAACAATGGCGAGAAAAATGGACAGTTGATCATAGTGTCGATGTAACAGTAGATCTCATACTATTGTTAATTGATGTGATTGCTTCGCCTGTGTTAATATGTGTACGTCTCATACGTTATGTAATTGGCGATTACATAGTTAATAAAATTAAATCAGGAATAAAGATTGCAATACATTGGTGGGAGAAGCGTTCAAAGCCAGTGCGTAGATTGTTGCTGGTATTGTTTTTAATTATACTACCATTTGTATTAATAGTTGTGTATTTTTTTACTGAAATTGTTAATATGTATTTTGAATACAATTGGGATGATTGATATTACATATTAGTTACTAACCACAAATATATCGGTGACTGAAACACAAACTGGACAGTGCCATTACAACCCATATCACCCCAAAATGTATCTTCAATTGGGTCTTTTGTGCCATTGAAATCGTGTAGATATACACATGTTTTGTAAAATGTGTCCCCAAGTTCAACACTGTTGATAGTAAAATTGTTTATATTTAAATATGCATCTTTAATTATTTCATTATTGGCATTTAGTATTGTATGCTCAAAAGTCTTATTCTTCATTATAAACTGTAATGTATGTTCAACATCAGCTGATAAATTTATTGGAAAACTTACAGGAATTAGTGTATTAACGTGATTCACTTGAAACATTGTTCTATTATTATAACAAACTTCAAGGTCCAAATTACAAAGATAATCTGAACTTGATAAATCAAATGATATGTTAACTGTTTCCATAAAACTATTTACTCTGTAAAATTGAACAGTAGACTCTCTCGACCCTACCTACGACATGTTCCGTGCCGGGACATACTTCCGTCGAGTAGATTGATTGGGACGGTAAGTTCCCTTCATCATATAGGATACCAGCCTATACTAGCCATACCAAGGCGTGTTTAGTTTTGACTACATAGCAATGCTTGTGTTATAGGATGAAATCTAAAGTAAAAATTATTGCCTTTGTTTTTATCAACACAGAACGCAATACTATACCAACTTTTTGCATTATTCAACCAAAGTTCACTTCTGTGATTTTTTAGCACCCAATCAATTTTTATGTAAGGATTTTTTAATTTACTATGGTCCATTGTTATATTGTAGTTTACAGTCTCAATTGTTGATCTTAGGTTACTGTTAGTATAAAATGAATCAACAAGTTGAGAATCATTTGGTTTAAATTTTGATACTTTTGCTACTGGCAAGTTGATTCCATTACCAGGATAAAAATTATTTCTAAAGATTTCAACTGAGCTATGAACTGCATTTGTAAACCCTTCTGGTAATGCTACACCAGGTTCAAATTCTTTTTTGTACTCATAGTCAAATAAGGTTAGTCTTAAATCAATTTGTTCAGGATACCATGTTAAGTTTTTTGCACAGTTAAAGTTGTTTTCAATATGTTCTACAATTACTGCAAAATTTTCTGTGAAACAATCATTGGCAACTGTTTCTGTGGTAACAATGTCAATTGGCTCATGCTCCCAACATTGTGCATCAACACCTAGTATGTCAGCATTTATTATTGTAATAATATCCGACAGTCCTGCTTGTTCAATAAAATACTTGGCGGCTTTGTACTTTGCTTCATCGTATTCAAATGTATAAACTTTCTTTGCCCCTGCGTGTGCGGCCATAACACTTAGTAAGCCTGTGCCGGTACCAACATCTAAAACCACTTTACCTTTGCATCGATCTACACGCCAGAAATCATTACGTGCTTGATCATTTATCATTAACAAATCAAAGCCCATTGAGTGACCTACCCAGTTAATGTCTTTTAAATCCTTATAATGTTCTACTAGGTAATTATGTGTTCTCATTTTTTATCCTTTATCACTTTATTTTGTTCCTATGTTGGCAGAGGACCAAGGAGTCGAACCCTGGCTTAGTGGGTTGGAGCCACTCGTGCTACCATAACACTTGTCCTCTATTTTTGGTGCCGGCAGCAAGATTTGAACTCGCGACCTGATGATTACAAATCAACTGCTCTACCAACTGAGCTATGCCGGCGTGTTTGGTGAACTGTGGAGGATTCGAACCCCCGACCTTTTGGTTCGTAGCCAAATGCTCTATCCAGCTGAGCTAACAGTCCGTTATTCTTTATACGTTTATTGCAACGTAAACTAATAATGCAAAAATTCCAACGTTAATTAACATATTAATATAATGCGGATTTGGTGCCATTGTATTCTCCTAATAAAAATTATATTATAGCATCTTTTTAACATAAGTCAACCAAAATATACATTATATAAAACACCTATTACTATTGCACATATCACACAGTTTAACAAATGTAGGGCTATGTAATCACTAGGTTTCATCAGTTCTTTTCCGCCATTCGCCACTGCGTTTAAAAAACAATGCATTGAATAGACTATAATGTATGCTATTGAAGTAGCCATACTTTGGTGCTTGTTGCTTATACCACCATAACCAATCTTTTAAGACATCGGAGGGCATAATTCGTATCCTTGTAGTTGTTGTTTATATATTTCATGTCCGCCTAAGTAAAGATATTCATAGCCTTGTGCTTTGTAATATGCACAAAGATATTCTAGACTTTTAATACCTAACTGCTTCCACGGCTTGTGATATGTCCATGCAAACTGTGCCGCCGCAACATTAGTAGTATTGTATTTAAACAGCAATGTAAATCCCGCAAGTTCTTCTGATTCAAAGTAACAGTGTAGATCACTTTGTGGATATGTATATTCCTCTATAAACAGTGGCATCACACTGTGAAAACGTTTGTGTAAACAATAAGTTCTATATACTTCCTGTAGTTTTTCAAAATTAAAATTACGTACTAGCCTAGCATCAATGAACGGAATTTGTGGCTTATAGTAAGTATGCTTTAGTATAATTCTACTATACATTTTTTTGCAACGAGCCGTTACGTTTAAGATCATTTGTTACACAATGGATACCGGCATCCCAAAAGTATTTGTGTCTAAATGGGGAGATGTGTGCAGTGATATTATAACGTGTTAGTGCATCAACTGCCTGTTTGTTGTATTCAGCCAGTACTACGTTGGTAGGATTAATAATTAAAATATTAACTCCAAACACTGTTTCGCTAACTTCTCCTATCCACTCGTCCATATATGTATCGACAGTTTCAGTTATAAGAGGATTTTTATCAAATCCTGGTATGTACCATTTTCCTGCGTTTAGTTTCATACTTGCTTGAAACATTTTATGTGCGGCATAATGGCTTTCAGGCAGATGTACAACCTCCCAATTTGGAAAGTTTTGTTTGTAATCTTCGTTAGCAATGCTTATTATTAAGCCTGGTGCCACTGGACAATATACTGCATCTCCATGACCTTGTGCATCCACAATGTGATTTATTGTGTTTGGAAACAGTTTATCAACTTGTTCTTGTATTGCGGTCCAGTCGTCGTAGACTGTTTGTGTTGCAAAAAATAAATCTTCTCCAAGTCTACTTACAAAACAACCGCTTATGTAACTACAATCAGTAGGGATAACATTGCACCTTCGAAAGATGTCTTTATAAAATTCCAGTTTTCTAACATGTTTTAACTGGTCGTGAGCTTGGAATTGTGCCCAGCTTTTAGTTTTTTGTTTTTTAAAAGCATTATGAGCGTGATTTGCATTGGGCGTAACTGGTACCCATAGTTCATCATGTATTTGTATAAAATAATCTCTTGGAGTAACCGGTGGAGGTACCCATACACCATCAACTAAACAATCGTCAAATGTATCTGGGATAGTAGGTCGTACTACTTCGACATCAAAACTTTTTAGCAGTGCTATAAGTTTTTCAAAGTCCTCTTCAGTTTCTTTAGCAACCTGTTCAAATTTCTTACGTGTGTTCGCATCTTTAATCCAAGAATAAAATTCTGGCGGATATGCTTTGCCGACAACACAAAGTTCTAGCGGATCCCAATGTTGATAAACTGTCATCTAAATTCTACTGTGTCTGTGTGGTTAACTATACTAGCAGTATCTATGGCAGTTGGACACTGTGTACACATTTTATGAGGCTTACCAAAGTTTTTACTAAATGCATAAAGTTCGCTTATATCAGCGTCAACACTAAGTCCTGTATTTAGATATGATTTCCAAAGCTCGCTATTTGGACTGCCATGTTCTGCCCATACATCGTTTAGTAGTGCAGCCTGCGAACATTTATATAATTTGTCTTCTAACAGCATTGGACAGGTTGTTTGATGACAGTTGTCAAATGCTAGTACAGGATCACTATTCCATGGCTTCATAGTTTCATATGTGCCTTGGAAAGTACGTGTAAACCATTTTGGTTTGTTGACTTGAAATCGCATACCGTTTGCTAACTTATGCCGATTTATTCCGTATTCGGTGACTGGTTCCCAATTATAACTTCTTTGTACCCTGGCAATTGCATTTTGTATTTTATCACTTGGTAGATGCACTGTAATTTTTAATATGCAATTACCTATGTCATTGAGTAATTCAACAATACGCCAATGCTTTTCTAATAATAGGCCGTTTGTAACAAAACGTATTTGTGCATCTGGTAATAAGTCTCTTACTGCTACAATCCAATCATACATTTGAGGATTCATAAGTGGTTCTCCGCCCATAGCACCCCATGCTTGTATTTCCATGCGTTCGCTCCATGGACGTAGCCATTCCATACCTTGTTTCACTGTAACATAGCCTGTACGTCTCAGGTCACTGAATGTACTACACCCTACGCATTTTAAATTGCAAGGGTACACTAGCATACTTTCCACATATGGTAAGATTGGTTTCATTATCGTACTTATTAACGCCCAAGGACCCTATCAAAACTCTGTTGATCAGTCCATATAGTACTTGCTCTAGGATTGTCTTTACGTACTCGATTACATATTTTTAAAAAAGGATTGGTTTCTAAAAGTTTTATATTATTTTTAAACCGTTTTTGATTATGTCTTATAAATCTACTTACGTACTTAAAATCTTGTAATAAGCCCAGGTTCTTTTCAATTGCAAAGTAAGCTCTGTCCCAAGGGTCATCATATGCTTCATAACTATGGTCTACTATGTCATCAAAAATATCAAAACCCATTTCACGTAATGTATCAGCTAGGCGCCAGCCTCCAACCCAAATTGGAAGTGTGCCTGCATAAATTGACATAAGTGTTTTTTCAGTGTGCATGGTTTCTCGTTCTAAAAAACTTGGCTCGGTGATTAAACTTATACAACTTGGTTCAAAGATGTTTTTTTGTAGCAGATGTGTGTAGGTTTGTGCATTGTTTATATCACCCTGTTGTATGCCACGGTCTAGTTGTCTTTTTATACCAAATGTGTATGTAGTAGGCATTAAACTACTATATGGATTGCTCTTCCAAGGCAGTGTATATGTAAAATCTTTTAAGCAAAATTTTTCTATTAATACTAACAATAACTGTCTACTCAATCGAGGTTTATTAATCATGAAATTAAATGTGTGCGTCTTTTCTCTTAGGTTTGGCGTAATACCTTGATTGATATAATCTTGTGTTTCACGTGCAACATAACCTGGTAAACATATATGCGGATAAACATTTAATATATCATCATGGTGCATTTGGTCAAACACCAGCAGATGTGTTTGAGGATCAACAGAGCTATTCTCCAACAAAGTTTTTACATGCCATTGTTTTGTGTCTTCTTGAAAATGATGATCATTGATATAGATTACTTCTGATTTATCTAGTATTTCATTGTTGTATCTGTATGTTGGTCCAAACACTTCAATCATAGTGACCAATCCATTCCTGGAGTAGATATGTAAAGTTTTATGCCATCAAGTGTTATTGACCAGTCACGTGCAAACTGGTACAGCAATGTTTGATTGTGTGTTGCTGCCTGCTCAAATCGCTCGTAATCCCTACGTGTGTACTGTTTATCAATAAAAGTTTCTAATTGTTTTATTATAATATCCATTCTCTGCCAATGGTTTGTGATAGTATCATATTCATGGTTCACATAGTCTGCTAAGACATCAAAGCCGTGTGTTTTCAATAATTGTATACTCAACGGAGAACAATATAATAACCAAGGACGTGGCAATTGCAAGGCCCTGAATATTTTTTCACTGAACACAATATTCGTGTCTAATGTATATGTTTCTAAAACTAAACTTATATTACTATCAATTATACACTGTTCAAGTGTTCCATGCGAATTTACTGTATCGTAGATGTTATTTTCAAAATAACTTACTAATCCGCATTCTAATATCTTTTGTCTTTTTAATATATCAAATACTCTATCTCTTTCTGGACGTATACGTCCCATAAAGCAGTTATATCCATAGGTTGCAGGGCGATCGATATACTGTGGATCAAATCTCCACTGGCTCCAAAATTCTGGTAGTATACTATGAACTACGCCGTCGATTGGTACTGTACTGTGGTTATCAGTAACGGTTATATCAGTATAGTTTACAGTATCTACAATACGACAACTAAGTTTGGTATCACCTTTCACAAATTCGTATGGATAACCATAGTTTTCTTCGTTCTGTGTAACTACAGAATATCCACAGGATAGGATATGTTCTGTGAGTTCTTTTACAGTTTGTTTTTCTCTTTCAGCAGAGATCCAAATTCCATCGGTATGCGTTTTCATTGCTAATTAGTTATATGGAATATTGGCAGTACCCAAAAATTCAATGTACACATACAGTGTTGCCTCATGGTCCAGATACGGATCCTATAGTGGCCAGCGAACACAATGGCGAACATGTTTTGTTTTATGATCCTGGTGTACACAAAGCCAGAATATGTTACAATAGAACAATCCAGGAGCAATGTGATTGGTTAAACAATAGTGACATATGGCAAGATACTTTTAGGATTGCAACAGTAGTAAAATTAAATATGTATGTAGAAGACATTAAACGCCAAGGAGTAGTTAAGCCAATGTTGTTATACTATGATGGCAATGAAAAGTTTGGATTACACACTGGTGAGAATCGTATGAGAGCAAGTGAAATCATGCCTGAACTCGATCAATTTGAAAGTTTTATTACAACACATAGAAAGTATGCAGACCAGTTTGATCACTTGCCATACATTGAAAATTTTGAGCAATTTACAGAAATATGTCGCTCACCAATTGGTTGCGAGTATCAGTTTACATTAACTGATAAGGATGCACCTTACGGCATGTATTGGTATGAGTACAATAGCGAAAGAACTAGAGCAGTTACTCCGGGATACGATTGGTGTGAGAATGTCATGCGAGAATATCTACATCAGAATAATATTACTTTTACACCAGAATGGTTTAATAAGCCAGTAGATTGGAAACTATATGAAAGCAATTGAAGTAAATATTCCTTGGAAACACTGGATAGTAGACGACTTTGTTGACCGTGACACTTTAGCGGAAGTTAAATCAGTTGAACATATTGTTGAACAAGCAAAGCCGGGTAAACGTGTAGATAGTGTGCGTCTTTTTATCACTGACGAACATGAAAAGCAGTATCCTAATTTGCATCATTTGTATCGTAGTTTACATAATGGAGCATATAAAACTTTTTTTGAATACTATACTGGTATAGATTATACTAATATGTTTCCAAGAGTTGAAGTAATAAGCGACATAGGCGACTTTTGGCTGGAACCTCATTATGATCGTTCGGCAAAACGTTTAAGTGCATTGCTATATACTGATCATACACAGTTGTATCCGGGAACTGGATTAGGTGATGGAACTAGAGTAGAAAGTAAAGATAACAGATGTTTCTTTTTTGTAGCAGGAGATCACAGCTTACATGATTATCCAATGGTACATTTTCCAACAGTACGACGTTGCTTACAAATCAATTATTGGACTTATGAGTAATTAGATTGCACGTCTTTTAATTTTAAGACGTTGTATTTCTGCTGGAGTTGCACACATAAAACTTATACCAACGTTAGTTGGTTCAAGAATCTGAATGTCATTTATAATAGCAGGAGTATGCTTTATATATTGTTTACAAGCAGATTCGGTAGTAAAACCTTCTAACATTTGCTTGACTTCTAATCTTTCAGTATTCGCAAAAGATACAACTGCTATTATAAACCATTCAATCATTATTTCTCTAACTTATAACACACTCTTTTGCCTTTTACACTATCAATGGTAATTGCAGGCAAGCCGTCGGTTACAACTCTACACTCTTTTAGCTCTGACCACTTATAGCCTTTTGCTTTCTGAGCTTCAACTGTATCAAAAAATTCACTGTTTCCAACTGAAAACAGTAGTGCTAATATTATTAATGCCATAGTTTTTTCCTTTTTTCTAACTAATAATTACTTATTATAACAGGTAAAAAGCAGTTTGTCAACTTATTTGTTTTAATAATATATTCCCAAACTCTTGACTATGAAACCGTTGTTTATTAAGTCTTAGGCGTGTATGGAAACTATGATGGGCAGTCATTATTGCGTCAATATCTTGCATTAGCATATTCACATGCTCAACTATTTTATACACACGATCTTTAGGATTTAGAATCCTGTCCCATTGTTTCCATGGGATATAGTCAGAAAACATATCTATGCCCAAGTCCTCAAGCCATTGGCTTGCTCCCGGATTGCTTATTAATATAGGTATTTGGTAAGCCATTATGGCTTTGCAAGTTTTTTCAGTTAACACTATACCAGTATCAGCAACGACACTTGTTTCTGTTATTAAATTTATTGCACAGTTTTCATACGCAGGTATGTTTACACTACTAGCGCCTAGTTCATACATTACAATTATATCTTTGTTTATTTCTTCCTTAAGGAATATTGGTGTTATAATTGAACTTATTGTGTTAATTTCTGAGTCTGTGAAATAGTTTTTTATAAATGGTTTTTCCATCCGCTTATTCAATGGTAAAATAAAACTGTAATCAATATCGTTAAACCATGACTTATTATGTAGCAAATACAAAAGATAAATTCTATGCCATTCCATATTACGATTTAAACACATGAGCGGTCGAGTCTTTACTAAACTGGTATCGTAAACAGTATTTTGAAATTGATAGTATTTGTGTATATTTTTTTGACTCAGATGCCACAAATTTATGCCAACAAATTTAATATTTTTATTAGTGTTGTAATAGTATGTCCAATCATCTGTAATTATAATTGTTTTACAGATAGATGCTAGAGAGTTTAACATCTGCAATGAACTTGGACCATATCCTCCTTGTGTATCCTCAAGGTTACATGGATCACCGCATCTATCAATCACAACTAATTCTATCTTAAACTTAGAAATATATAGTTTAATTTTTTCAAGTAACATTAGCCAACTTTGATTAGAGTTACCGTCGAGCTCAATAAAAGTTAAATGCAAAAAATCTTCTGCATAATTTTCTTCTATTAACTGGCCATTAGCATTAACATTCAGTTCATTTAATGTATGAATCAACTTTCAATCCATTTTGCTAAAAGTTTACGTCCGTTGATTACTGTAGAATCTGATTTATTCATGTGCCATCGAACATTATCATCAAAACGTTTATGATGTTTTAACCATAATTCTTTGGTATAATCTGGGTTTTGTAATAGTAACTTGTTGTCCTGTATTGCTTTTTGTATACGAAGTACCGGGTCTGATTCAAGATCATATGAATGATTAACCACATCGTCAAATACGTCAAATTTATTATTCCTGAGCCATGCAACTGTACCTTTACCAGCAATCCAAATTGGAAAGTTACTTGCAAGTTGACTATTAAGCATTTTTTCGCATATCCAAGGTAAATTATAATCAAATACAGTGACAGTAATAAATTCTACAAAACTTTTTCTATACCATGGCAGTAGGTTTTGAGTATAATTTATCGCATTAGTAAAAACCTTTTCACCAGGACGGAAGTCATTGTATGGTGGGTAAGCATCAGATCCGGTTACTGCGATTCCATCACCGGTTTTTGCTCTTTCCCATCCATTTAACATGCAATTTTTAAACCCTTCATGTGATTCAAAATTCCAAGGTACAACGTCCATTATATTTGTTATTCTGCGTGTATCTAAAAACCACTTTAGCAATGGTGCAGTGATTTCACATACACTATCTAATCCAATGCCTAACATATAACTTAAAGCACCTAGTCTATGCGTTCTAGGTAATCGATTAAGACTTATACCTATCTTTTCACTATCAAACTCTTTAAGTTTACAACATGCAATATTTCTATAAGCACCCATTGAGTCTAGAGCATCATAACTGTACAAACTGAAACTATAATATATGAATTGTACATTGCTTGGCCAATCAGCTATTCCAGTCCATCCAGGTATATCAGTGAGGATGCAAAATTGTTTTTTAGAGTGTGCATTAAATATATCAATTAAAACATCTAAACCTGTTAAAGGGGGTTCGTCAGCATAATAGATTATTACTTTGTTGTTAGTAATCTGCTCGGCAATAGTATGTATTTCAGTATGATCAATACTGAACAAATCAATATCTGTATGGTTAAAATTTTTAAATTCCTCATCAACAAATATTTTTGTTTGGCCATTTCCAATTTTACCTAAGTAAATCAATTTACAACATGAACCAAGCAGGTGTTCCTGGTTTTATACCTTGTGCTTTTGCTATTTCTAGTTTACGTTGATGTTCAGTTGCTTGTTCTACTACACTAATTTGTTTGGGTTTATTCAAATTACTTGCATTACCTGTAATCATAAATTCATGCACTGGATCGTTAGGATCCAAGTAGCAACTATCATCATCTGTGCCTACATTAAAATTTGCACTGGTAAACTTTAATTCTCGTGTCATACTAATATTTATTACCAGTGTTCAGGCCAGGCGTAATGTCTGTTAAGTGTGTTGTAGATCTGTTGTGTTTTATACTGAATTTCACTGCCGTGATTCAACATTCTAAGTTTGTATAACCAATCAACCAATCCTGTAATTTCAGTTTTTGATCCGCTGTGTCCGACTCTTCCTACCTTGATAGGTCTGCCTCTTTTACTTGGAAAACCATAGTCCCATAACATTTCTATTTGTTCATGTCTGTTTTTAATTCTTTTAAACTTACCATCTACATAATGAAAAAATCCTTGTTCACTTGGTAGCACTGCATAATTTTCGTAATTCAAATTTAGTTCTAAACATTCATTGCCTTGATCACTTACTTCACTTCTCCAAGTACTTCTACTATAATGATTTTCGCTAGTGTCAAATGTTTTTAACTGTTCATTGGTCATTATTTGGTCTGGTACAACATCGTTGTTGCCAAGGAATTGTATGGTACTTGGCGTAAGGAGTACCGTTGGTATAAAAAGTGCTTCTGCACGCCATAGTATTTCTTTTTTATTTGCTATACTATGTTCCATAGCTGTTTTTTGTGCAGTAAATTGTTGTAGTTGTAATCCTGCACGTTCTTGTGCAAAATCTCTATAGTGTCTTCCGTTCTTGAGTCTGCTTGTTACTTTTGTATAAAGTGAGACATCTTTTGTTTGTAAGTACATAAATCAGCGCCTTATTGTTTTAAATATAACTATAGTATAACATAAAAACGGAAAATGTCAATGGGCGGCTTTAATAAAAAAATAACTGGTATACTCAATGATTTTGGATTTTTATATGAATTTGTACCCAGTGCATTTAATCGACCAATAGTAGACGGTTGTTGGACGCTTGAGCTACCGCAAATAAGCAAAGAACAATGGCGTAATCCCAATTTTAGATTGGTAATACATGCACAAGATTTTTGTAATTATGCTAATAATGAACTATGTTTAGAATTGTATGCAATAGAAAACTACTATGATCAAGAATATCATAGGCAAATTATTTTCTTGCATTGGGATCATGCTTTATGTAACACATACATAGGACAAATAAAATGCATTGAATTTCCATCGCATAGTTGGGAATTAGTCGAAGGACTTAAAGCCCAGCATAGTAAATGGAAATCTGTATATGCCAAAGGAAAGAAAAAATACAATTTTATATGCCTAAATGGCTATCCACGTGCTCACAGAAATAGAATGTATAAAATACTAAAAGATCATAAATCTGGACTTGCTACTCACCGTACCCACAATGATTATAAAAAAGCACCGTATGCAAAATATAATTTCAATAATGTAGAAAACTTTATCAAACTTAAATCATTATACAAATCGGCAAAAGCAAGTATTGTTACAGAAAGTATATATAGCGATGCTCCAGGAATAATAACAGAAAAAACACTATTAGCAATAGCCGCCAAGCATCCTTTTATGTGTATAGGACATCAGAACATTCATGCAGAAATAGCAGAAAGAGGATTTGAAAACTATGATGAAATATTTGATTTAGATTATGATACTATAGAAAGCGAATTCCGACTTGAAGCGGCTGTACAGATGAATCTTGAAAATTTGATACACAAAGACTTTAGCGTCGATATATCAGAAGAAAAAATAGAACGCAATTTTGATTTCCTAATGAACGATTATATGCAATCGATTGAAGACAGAGCTATTGAACAAATTAAACAATTTACTTTATAAAGGCACCAACTCTGCCGTGTATGTCAGGATAGTGTCTGTAGGTATAGCCTGCAGGCGGTACTGTTGACTCACCTTCCCATACCGGAATAAAATGACTTATATTGTTAGCAAAGTCTTCGTTATTTCTCAAATGTACTTCTATAAGTTTACCACCAATATATTCACAATTCACCCATTCATACTTTCTGCTAATAGCTTCAAGCAATAAAGGTAATGCTACTTGGATATCTAAACGTAACCATTCTTTCCAATGTGTGAGGGTGTCTGCTGGTTTTCTGCCTTCTACACATAGGTCTTGTATACCCCAGTGATAGTCTACACTTAAATGTCTACCGTCAAACCATTCACACCAAAAGTATCCAACAGGCAAATGTGTTGTGCCTTTGTCTAACCATACTTTAGTTGCACCTAATCCTAATCCTATCATGTTCACACAAGGACGTACTATATATACGCCAGGGATAGTAACATCTAGTCCAACGGGACCACAATTGTATCCTAATTTTTTTGAAAGTATTAGTTTGTCCATTACCCAAATATCATCTGGGTCAACAGTTTTCCACACTATATCTTCTGGGTGATCATCCAAAATTATTATTCAACCATTGTTCGATATCACCAGTAAGATTGGCCATCATTGCTTCTTGCGATCCAAAGAAACTTAAACGTTTTTGTCCGTAATAGTATGGAAACTCTAGTTTGCGGTCTAAGCCTAGTAGCACACGTTTGTTTTTACGTGCAAAGTTCTCTGGCAAAACAAAATCCCAGTATTCAAATTTAAGATCCTTTATTACCTTAAATCCTGTACTAGTAAGACGCATGCCGCCATTTTCACGTGTGTTATACCACCATGAATGGAACGCAGTCTTAAAGTCTAAGTTTGCACGTTCAGTTGAACCATCAAAATGTAGTGCTATAAATGTTCTAGTGAGTTGTTCTTTTCTATCTCTCATCTGGGTACACTTGTTTACCCTGAGACAGTTTAACAACACTAAATTTACCTGTTTTGAACTGTGTGTTAAGTTTTTTTGCTAGACTTATAGCATGTCCTGGATTAGAGAAACTTACTTTTTTATATTTTGGCCCAGGATACTGAACTAGCATATTAGATGTTTTTAGGTTGATGGGGGAACTTTCAAAGTACACAGCCCATATACCTGTACTAGCAAGTACCTGCTCAGTCTTATAAGTTGCTTTGTCTGTAACTTCAACTAGTATAGTTGGTTTTGGTCTACTCATTGCATTATCTCCACAGTTATTTATGATAAACTGCGTAGATAAATCGGTTAACTGCTTAGTTAACTACCAATTTCCTCCATCAACTTCGATTGTTTGAGGAATTTCCTCTACAGGATTGGATTGTAATAGCCTTATATCCAGTAGTAACTTTGTTACATCACCATGCAAGTTTTTGGCATCCTGCATGTTCCAAACAAAATCTTGTGCACCAGTTGCTTCGCACTGTGCAACACGATCAATAAATTTTCTAATGTAAAGTCCACTCATTTGTAGTAAAATCCATCTGCTTCTTTCACTGGTCCAAAATAACCATAACGTTCAAGTAAGATTAGTTTTGGACAAAACACTATTTTTGTCTTCCGGCCTATAGTTAACATGTAATACCCAGCCGCATACCAACTCTTTGATTTCTTTTCCTTAGTGTATATAGGAAGTCGTGTATGTATATTGTATACACCATTGAATGGTTTAGCATCAGTAGGAAAGCCGTTTACTTGATTTTCAGGATACTTAATACGTTCTTCACCATCTTCAAAGTTTATATTAGTTACGGCACGTAAACTTTTAATTGTTTTAAAACGTGCATTGCCTTGTTTTGTGGTAACAAAGTATCCGTTGTTGTCTTTTTCAACAGATCCAATCTTCTTTTCATCTTGTTTAATTACCCAAAACTTACCGTTAACTATTGGCCTTGCGATTGTTTCGCTCATACTTTAAGTACTCCTTGATATGTTTGATTCAGCCAGCGACCGTATTGCTCTGCATGTTCGCTAAGTCTGTTTAGATCGTATTTACCACAAAATTTGAGGAACTTGCTTCCAACTTGTCCTATATCTTTGTTGCTTACTTGTTTAATAATCTCTAAGTCTAGTCTGTCTTTTATCTCTTCAGGTTGTTGTGTAAGATCAATCAACTGTTTGTTTCTGTTGTAGTCGTCTAATACTCTATGTTCTTTATCCTCATGATCTGTCCAACGTTGTAGCATCATGTTGTTCCAAGCATAGCCTTTGTTGTGTCTATCTGCATATGCTTCTTGCAAGCCTACTTTGTTCTTTGTGCCTTTCTTACGTACACCAGGAAATGCACTAAACACGTTATCACTACTGTCGCCTCGCATACATTTCTCAAACAACAAGTATTCAGGATCACCTAGCAGTTTAGGCTCTTTTGTTTTCTTATCCATTACTTGCTTGCCTTTAGCATCATATATGCCTTCTAATGTAATCAAGTTATCAGTAATACCATTGAACTGTGTAACGTTTTTTGTAATCAACTGATAAAAGTCACTGTCTGAACTTATAATAACATGTTCGTCTGTAGGATGTAGTGCAATAAAACGTGCAATAAGATCATCTGCTTCTGCATTAGCATCACGTAATACACTACAGTTTGTTTTGTCACGTAAGTATGCATTGAAGTCATCAAATGTTTCCCAGAACAACTTATCTTCTTCTTGTTCTTTTTCTGTTTGTGCGGCTCTTGCTTCAGTACGATTAGCCTTGTATGGCTTGTAGTAATCCTTACGCCAACTACGACCTTCTAAACAAAACACCACATGATCTGCTTCAAACTTTTTTGCTACTTTGTTAATAGCTGCCATACTTATATGTAGTGCATAGCCAACTTTCTCCCATGGATCACTTGCACGGAATGCAACGTGTCTAGCACGGAAAAACATGTTAGCAGTGTCGATCAATAGATACTTCATAGTACACCTTTTGTTAATAATACACTTATTATAACACTAGATTAACTTGTTGTCAACGATATATTTTGTTAAAAATTGTGCCCATACTCGATGTCCATCAGCACCATAGTGCCAACTAGCAGGACTTACAGTTTCGCATTTGGCACCAACTATGGTATTGTAAGTTGTATCGCCGTAAGGATCGATGTAGCTTGTTCCCCACTCTTTATGTTTTTTTATCTTGCTAAAGTTATTATTACCATTAAAGAATAAATGTTTTATGCCTTGTTTTTTTAACTCAGTATGAAATTTCCATATAGATTTATGAGCACCGTCTGTTTTCTTTTGCCAGTCTATGTTAGCAATGTATTCTTTGTATTTTTGCTGATGACTATTTGGCACCACATCAATACCACTAGCATTTACTTGATAATAGATGTCATCAATTAGCCATTCTTCTCTTTCCCAAGTACTCCACTGTATCACTAAAAAAGTTCGATACAGTTCGTGTGCAAACTTTTTCATCCACTGTTTAGTTGTTCTAATAATACGATCATTAGAACTAGCACTTTCTGCATTACATACCAGACCTGTACTAAGTCTGTTACTAAGAAGTTTGCTAAAACTTTGTTCTAGGTTATCTGGATGCGGAGCACGGCCCATCATCCAGTATAGTTTATCGTCGTCTGCGAATGCATGATTGTTTACACACTCTGCGGCTGCAGTGTGAGAATCTCCGTTAGTGTATAAGATCATTTGTTTCTATGTGTTTAATTATAACGTGTGCCCATTCAGTATGTGCTTCTTGTGCAAAATGATACCATTTATCATGTTCATAGTTTTTGTTTTTCATATACCAAACATAACTTTGTGCACCATCGTATGGTGCTATATAACATTTGGTCCAGTTACATTGTTGTTCATATGATACTCCCTGAAAATCATACATGCAGTTGAAAAAGACATGCGGAATATTTTGTTGTTGTAACCAGATATGAAAATCATGTATATCTTTGTGGACCTTAATGCTTTTTTGTACAAGCATATCGTAGTCTTGTTCTAGTTCCCACTGTTTGTAACGTTCTTGTAATTCTAAAGGCAAGTGTTTGTACCAACCTACCATAACATTATAATGAGTGTTAAGATACTCCCATTCTTCACGTTCCCACGTACCCCAACCAATTAGTACAAACGTGTCTTCTTTGATATTGTTATCAAAGTACTCTTTTGTAGTTCTTATTATGCGGGTAGCACTACTGGCACCTACACTATCGTTGTGTATTTTGTAATTAAAATGTTCTGCTACAGTGTCAACAAAAGACTTGCCTTCAGCACCGTCTTTCATCGCTCCAATACTATGACTATCGCCGTTTGCATACAGAAGCATTATTTTACCTCTGTGTAACCGTCTCCAAGGTCACGGTTTTTTACGTACCGGTTATCTGGGTCAGCTTGTTCTTGTTCAAATGTTTCAAGAACAACATTACGACAAACATTTTGAAACCATCTATCAACAATATCATGTTCTGGTTCCCCAGCTTTTAATTGATAGCCTGCCCTTACAAGATTGCTAATAAACTTTTCATTCCAATCAAGTTCAAATGCGCCGTTGTTAATATCTTTTGGATCTATATCCATGCTTAGAATACTAACATAGGGTTCACCAGCCGCAGTTGCAATTTCTTTGTCTGTTTTCTTTTGTTTTGCTTTTGTTTTAGTCTTTTCAACAGGCTTTTCTTTTATACCCATTGCACGTTTGATTTTATCTAACATTATTCACTTTCAAAATATTTTTCAATCATCGATAGTCTATCGTCTGCTTCTGCTAACTTATTAAGTT
>Ga0209535_1000230_pt1 | contig 38187 bp, 37 predicted proteins | sample LinPmetageLP28_FD_184041 | JGI IMG/M metagenome (GOLD analysis project Ga0209535, IMG submission 184041) | Marine viral communities from the Pacific Ocean - LP-28 (SPAdes) (version 2) | ecosystem: Environmental > Aquatic > Marine > Oceanic | place: Pacific Ocean | collected 2009-08-22
ACCTAAACCTGTAGGTTATCGCGTACTAATAGCCCTACCACAGCCTGAAGAAACTGTATCAGGTACTTCTATTTTAAAAACAGATACCGCCAAAACACAAGACCACCTAATGTCCATTATCGGTTTGGTTGTTGATATGGGCGCTCAAGCCTACTACGACTCTGACCGTTTCCCTACTGGCGCATGGTGTGAAGTGGGGGATTATGTGATGTTTCGTATGAACTCTGGCACTCGTTTTACTATTGGGGGCGTAGAGTATCGGCTTATGAACGATGACAACATTGAAGCCGTTGTTAGTGATCCAACCGGAATTACGAGGGCATAATCATGGCATTTCAAAAAGTAGAGTTTGAGTTTCCCGACGATGAAGATACTAAATTAGAGGTAGAAGATTCTAGTGCAGTTGAAATTGATATCTCCGGTAAAAAAACTAAAGAAGATTTTATATCAGATGGAGCTACAGAAGATAAGCCTGAACGTAGAGTTGATCCTGTTGAAGATGACTTTGAAATTGAAGTTGTTGATGATACGCCAAAGGCTGACCGCAACCGCAAAGCTTCTGATCCACCGACTGAAGTTACAGATGAAGAGTTAGAGGACTATTCTGATAAAGTCCGAAAACGAATTCAGCATTTTAGTAAAGGTTACCATGACGAACGTAGAGCTAAAGAAGAAGCTCTTAGAGAACGTCAAGAGCTTGAGCGTGTTACCCAACAACTTATACACGAAAACAAAACTCTAAAAGGTAACGTTAACAAAAATCAAACAGCCCTTCTAGATCAGGCGAGAAAAAATTCTCAAGCTGAGACAGAAGATGCTAAACGTGAGTACAAGACAGCTTATGAAGCTGGTGATTCTGACGCTTTGTTAGATGCGCAAGAAAAGCTAACATCTGCTAAGTTAAAAGCCGATAAGCTAGCAAACTTCAAAGTACCCCCTTTACAGGAGGAGAAACCGCTTGTACAACCACGGCAAGAGTCCGCCCCTACCGCAAACGTCGATGAACGAGCCCAAGAATGGCAAAAGGCTAATACTTGGTTCAACGTAGACGATGAGATGACAAGTTTAGCATTGGGGTTGCACAATAAACTTGTCAAACAGGGCGTAAGCCCACAAAGTGAAGAATACTACGAGACAATAGACACTCGTATGCGTCAAGTATTCCCGACTAATTTCGAGGATACAGAGCCGAAACGGAGAAAGACTAATGTAGTTGCCCCCGCAACGCGGAGCACGGCCCCTAAAAAGGTAACATTGAGCAGAACACAAGTCCAACTCGCAAAACGGCTGGGACTGACACCCCAACAATACGCCAAACAGGTTGCATTAGATATGAGGAATAACGATGGCTGAAAATCGCTTAGATCGTGAGCTTGATGCTCATTCAAAAACTGCCCGTAGGAAATCGTGGGAGCGTCCAGAGGTTCTACCTTCCCCCACACCAGAGGCCGGTTATGATTTTCATTGGGTACGTGTAAGTACTCAGGGCTTGGTTGATGCCACTAACGTGTCCTCAAAACTACGAGAAGGTTGGGAGCCTTGCAAGGCTGAAGACCACCCAGAAATTACTATGGTTACTGTAGAGCAGGAACGCTTTAGAGACAACGTGGTTATCGGTGGTTTGATGTTATGTAAAGCTCCAAAAGAGATGATTCAGGAGCGAAATACCTACTATAGTACGCAGGCACAGTCGCAAATGCAATCAGTCGATAACAACCTTATGAGAGAAAATGACCCTCGTATGCCGCTATTTAATGAGCGAAAAACGAAGGTTACTTTCGGTAAAGGAACTTAACTTAGGAGCTAAAAATGGCGTTTCCTACCGTTTCTGGCCCATACGGGCTACGACCACTAAATCTGGTCGGCGGAACCCCCTTCGCAGGGGCAACCCGTCATATGCCCATCGCTTCTGGCTATGCTACTGCTATTTATAATGGTGACGTAGTACAGTATAAAAACGATGGTACACTGATAATTACTACCCTACAAAACAACGCTACACCTGTTGCAGGTGTTGTTGGTGTGTTCTTGGGTTGTACTTACACCGACCCTAATCTCGGGTATACTCTCTTTAGCCAATCTTACCCCGGTAATATCGCGGCTACAGACATTCGCGCATACGTGTGCGATGATCCTAATGCCCTGTTTAAGGTCGTTAGCTGTACGTCTGCAGTAGCAAACGGCGCAGCGGGTGGGTTGCTTCCAGCGTTTAAAGCTCGTACCAATTCAATCTCTAAGAACGCAGAGCTTGTATTGAATACAGGTGTAACCGCTTCTGGAAACAGTCGTATGGGTGTCTTTATCAACAACGTGGCAACCGCATTGCCAATGACCGTTGTAGATATGGTTGAAGGCACAGATAACGCTGCAGGGGAATCAGTAGAATTTATTGTTAAATTCACCGCTGGCTACCACCGTTATACTCATACTGTTGGTGTTTAAGGAGTTAACATAACATGGCAATTTCACGCGCCCAGCTACTAAAAGAGCTGCTTCCGGGCCTAAACGCACTGTTTGGGTTGGAATATGCAAAGTACGGTGAAGAACACACCGAAATCTTTGAAAACGAGTCCTCAGATAGAAGTTTTGAGGAAGAAACGAAATTGAGTGGATTTTCCGCTGCACCTGTCAAAAACGAAGGTTCTGCCATCGAATATGACAATGCACAGGAAGCATGGTCTGCTCGTTATACGCACGAGACTGTGGCAATGGGTTTCTCAATCACTGAGGAAGCTATTGAGGATAACCTGTACGATTCTCTATCGGCTCGTTATACTAAAGCACTAGCTCGCGCTATGGCATACACCAAGCAAGTTAAAGCTGCGTCTATCATCAACAATGCGTTTGCCGCAGGAGTCACTTATGGTGACGGGCAACCTCTTTGTTCGACAGCGCACCCGCTTGTTTCTGGTGGCACTAACTCAAACCGTCCTACAGTTGCGGCTGACCTGAATGAAACTTCGCTAGAAGCGGCTATTATTCAGATTGCAGGCTGGACTGACGAACGTAGTTTGTTGATTGCTGCACGCCCACGTAAACTGGTCATTCCACCTGCCCTGCAATTCGTTGCAACACGGCTTCTGGACACTGATGGTCGCGTAGGCACCGCAGATAACGATATCAACGCTCTGCGTAACAACGGTTCGATCCCAGAAGGTTATGCTGTCAATCACTACCTGACAGACATTAACGCATGGTTCCTGATGACAGACGTTCCTAACGGGTTGAAGCACTTCACCCGTACCCCAATGTCTACATCTATGGATGCGGATTTTGATACTGGAAACAGTCGTTATAAAGCTCGTGAGCGTTATAGCTTCGGTGTATCTGATCCACTGGGTATCTTCGGTTCTCCCGGCGCATAAGCTGAGGGAAACTTGTTACAGGAGGGGCAGCTTCGGTTGCCCCTTTTCTTTTGTTTTATTGTGTGTATACTCTAGGCACCCCTGACAGCCGTAATATGCGGCTGACACTTGCCACGACAGGAGATATTCATGGCTAATACAACTTTTTCAGGCCCAATTCGGGCTGGCACTATCCGCGATACAACTGGAACAACTGTAGGAACTAACGTAGCTAACGTTGGTCAAGTTGTTATGTCGCAATCAATTATGATTGATGCTGAAGTAGGAGCGGGTACACTCGCATTTAATGTTGGTGTAATTCCTAAAAATTCACAACTACTAACCGCTACAATTAGAGTTAGTATAGTTAGCAATGCTGGCGGCGCGGCTACTGTTTCAGTGGGTAAAACCGGTTCGGCGCAGTATTTGATCGCAAACACTAGTATTAAAGCTCTTGGGGAAACTTCATCCATCGCTAATGGTGCTTTGGACGAAGCAGACCGTTTTGATTCTGACACTCAGATTACAGCAACACTAATTTCTGCTGGAGCTACTGCAACGACAGGTCAGGTTACGGTTACATTTACTTATGTGCAAGCCAACAACCTACAAGACGGGTTAGTAATAGCTTAATAGGGCTAAGGAGTAAGTAGATGGCTGCTAATTTAGTACGAGCGTTTAACTTTGCCACAGGCGATACTGCGGCCCTTGTTGGACCTAACCGCGCCCGGATTCTTGGTGTGTTGGTTAACGCCGCCGCCGCTTGCACGTTTCAGTTACGTAATGGCACCGCCACTGGGGATATACTGTTAGACCTTACACTGCCTACAGGTTGGAACGATGTATATATCCCTGCTGACGGTATCCTAGCCACAGACGGTTGTTTTGTAGCTGCTTTAACTGGAGCAGGAAATAAAATAACCGTAATACTGGAGTAATCTTGTGCGGTCATATTTTAAAAAAGGTGGGGGAGTAAAATCCCCCGCTTGGACACGCAAAGCAGGCAAGAGTGAGTCCGGTGGACTCAATGCAGAAGGCGTTGCCAGTTACCGAAAAGCTAACCCCGGCAGTAAGTTAAAAACTGCGGTTACTACCAAACCCAGCAAACTTAAAAAAGGGTCTAAGGCCGCAAATCGGCGTAAGTCTTTCTGCGCCCGTATGTCGGGTATGAAGAAACGCAATACAAGTTCTAAGACGGCTAACGATCCAGATAGCCGTATTAACAAAAGTTTACGTAAATGGAATTGTTAGGAGCTACACTATGGACAAGATGAAAAAATACAAGTCCGGTATGGATGTACAAGGAGGTATTGACTCTGCTGCTAGAGCCGAGGCTGGGAGTGTTATGGAAGGTCAACGTATCTCTTCAGAAATGCCCGGAGTAGCAACGTCGTTGCGTCCGAAGATGCGGCCTAAGTCAGTAGAACAAAAAGCAAAGATGCGTAAAGTAAAACCAAAAATGCGCCCTGAAGGTATGAACATGGGCGGCAAAGTACCCGGATATTCTCAGGGTAAAATGGTTCGCGGTTACGGTAAAGCCCGTGGTGGCAAAGCCTGTAAGATGCGTTAATGCGTAGGTATTACAAATCCGGTGGGTGTGGGTGTTCTTCTTGTAGCGGTAAAGGCTACAAGAAGGGTGGCACAGTCAAGGATGATTGCTACCGTAAAGTAAAAGCCTCGTATAAGGTTTTTCCTAGCGCGTATGCAAGTGGTGCCATAGCAAAGTGTAGGAAGAAGAAAGGCGGTAAATAATGGCTGTTCGTAAGACAGCAAAGGGAGCCGCCTTAAAACGTTGGTTTAAAGAGGATTGGAAAGACGTCCGCACAGGTAAAGAGTGTGGTCGGCAGGAGGGCGAGAAACGCGGTACACCGTACTGCAGGCCGTCTAAGCGCGTATCTAGCAAGACTCCTAAAACTAGCAGTGAAATGACGAAAACAGAGAAAAGTAAACGTATAGCGCAGAAAAAACGTTTAGGTCAGCCTGCGGGAAAACCTAAGCGTGTAGCCCCTGCAAAAAGGCGTAAGACATGACAACATCAGGAACCACCGCGTTCAATATGGACTTCACGGAAATTGCTGAAGAAGCATGGGAACGTGCGGGGCGTGAGCTTCGCAGTGGTTATGATTTACGCACCGCGCGGCGATCCATGAATCTAATGACAATTGAGTGGCAGAACCGCGGCATAAATATGTGGACTATTGATTCTGGCACTGTAAATTTAGTGAAAGGTACTTCTAGGTACTCCTTACCACTAGATACTATTGATTTAATGGAACATCAAATACGTACTAATTCTGGTAGCGCCAGCACACAATCGGACTTAACCATAAGTAGGATTAGTGTATCCACGTATTCTTCTATACCTAACAAGTTAACAGAAGGGCGACCTATACAGTTATATATAGAACGCTTGCGTGCCGAACCACATGTTAACTTGTGGCCTGTACCAGACAATAACAACTATGTGTTATACTACTGGCGTATGCGCCGTATCCAAGATGCGGGAGCTGGAGCGGAAACTGCAGATATGCCGTTTCGGTTCCTACCATGTCTTGTGTCGGGGTTAGCGTATCATATAGCCGCAAAGGTTCCTGAGTTAGCTCAACGCGTCCCTATGCTAAAAGAAATGTATGACGAACAGTTTAACCTCGCCGCAGGGGAAGATCGGGAAAAAACAAATGCTCGCTTTGTGCCTAGAATAGGTAGGATCGGGTAATGGGCGCTAGGTTTGCTTCTTCTAAAAACGCGTTAGGTATGTGCGATGTGTGTGGGTTTCAATACAGGCTACGTGAATTACGCGCGTTGTTTGTTAAAACTCGTAATACAAACCTGCGCGCTTGTAGAGAATGTTGGAACCCCAGCCACCCTCAACTTATGCTTGGGGATAAACCTGTTAACGATCCTCAAGCTATTCGTGACCCTAGACCAGATACAAGTTTAGGCCTTACAGGTACAAACAGTAGCAGAAATGTGCAGTGGGGGTGGAATCCCGTAGGTTTTTCTACATCGCCCTATTTTCTACTACCTAATAATTTACTGTGTACTACTGCACTTGGACAGGTTACCATAACTACTAATACTTAGGAGTTTACTATGAAAGCTAATAAAGATTCAAATGTCTTTGGGATGAAGGCGGTCAAAGTACACAAAGATAAAGGTGTATACCCCTGTCCTGAAGCGCCAAAGCCAAATATGAGCGGTGTAAAGACCAGCGGAATTAAAGTTCGTGGTACAGGCGCAGCTACAAAAGGTTTAATGGCTCGCGGTCCTATGGGGTAAGCTATGCGTAAGGGTAAGACGTTTACAGAGGCGCATAAAAAAGCGAAAAAGATAGGTACGTGATATGAACTATACCGATCTAACGCAAAACATCGAAGCCATCTGCGCGATGAATTTTTCAGACGCGCAGCTAGCGTTGTTCGTACAACAAGCAGAGCAAAACATATATAATTATGTTCAAATACCTGCGCTGCGTAAAAATGTTACTGGTTTATTAACAATTGACAGTAAATATCTTACTGTGCCCAGTGATTTTTTATGGAGTTATAGTATTGCGATAGAAACCGCAACGGACACATGGGCGTTTTTAATTAACAAAGATGTTAATTTTATGCGTGAGGCTTACCCAAATTCTTCTGTAACTGGTGTACCAAAACACTACGCTTATTTTGACGCTACTAATTTTATATTAGCACCTACGCCTAGCGCAGCCTACAGTGTGGAGCTGCATTATGGATATTATCCAGAATCTATTGTAACTGCGGGAAATACGTGGCTTGGTGACGAGTTTGATTCTGCGTTGTTAAATGGGGCGCTAGTTGAAGCTATACGCTTTATGAAGGGCGAAGAAGATATGGTTGTTATGTATGATAAATTGTTTAGTCAATCAATGGCCCTGCTAAAACAACTTGGCGATGGAAAACTACGCGAAGACGCGTATCGTTCAGGGCAACCTCGCGTGCCAGTGAAGTAGGAAAATACTATGTCCATAACTCAATCCATGTGTACCTCGTTCAAGAAAGCACTTCTTGATGGAGAGATGGACTTTAGTTCCAACACAACGCAAACGTTTTATATTGCTCTCTACACTGAAGACGCAGAGTTAGATGCCGATACTCAAGTGTACACAAATACTAATGAAGTAGTTGGTACAGCATACGTAGCGGGAGGAAAACTATTAACCATATCGCAAACACCTATTACTAGCGGCACTACGGCGTACATAAACTTTGGCGATGTTACGTGGTTTTCTTCAACAATTACTGCCCGAGGAGCCCTAATATATAGAAACGCGCCGTCAAATGCTGCTGTCGCGGTACTCGATTTTGGTTCTAATAAATCAACTGCAGGCGCTAATTTTGTTATAGATTTTCCAACTACCGGAGTTAATACTGCATTAGTGAGAGTGCTGTAATGACTGTATTTGGGAACAGAGTAAAACAATATACCACTACAGTCGGTAACTCTAGCCCATTAACTTTGACCATTGCGGTAGAAGCGTATCAAACCATAGCCTCTGCAGGTATAACTGATACCAGTATTGTAAATTATGTTATAGAAGACGGACTTACGTGGGAGATAGGTACTGGGGTTGTAGGGTCTAGTGGTACTACTCTAACTAGAAACTTAATACAGTCTAGCACTGGATCGTTATTAGTTTTAACTGGAAGTGCTTATATTTTTCTCAGTACTGTAGCCAGTGATTTTGATAATATCCCTAACCAACAAGTTAATACGACTAGTAGCCCGAATTTTGCGGGGTTAACTGTTGGAACCGCCGCACTTGCGGGCAATACGCAACTTTGGGGAAACTTAACTGTTGGGTCAGCCTCCGTTCCATATGATGTAACTTTTAGTGGCTCTAATTTAAGTTTAGTGTGGGAGGGCGCTGCTAGTAGACTCAAATTTGCTAATAATGTTGAAGCTCGTTTTGGTGCTAACACTAATTTACGTGTATACTATGACAACGCATCGTCGGGTACTAGTTACATTAGGTCAGGTGCCGCTACTGATTTAGTTATTATGGGTGGTTCTAATGTAGACGTTGCTATAAAGGGTGACAACGGGGTCAACACGGGCAAAGTTAATTATTTCTTGGCTGAGGGGTCTACTGGCGAAGCAAGCCTGCATTTTTACGGAAATGAAAAGCTTGCTACAAAAACCACGGGCGTAGATATTACAGGGAATATAACAGTAAGTGGAACTGTTGACGGTGTAGACGTTGCAACTATAGGTCCGCTAGCGCAGAACGCGCTACAGAAAGACGGTACTGTAACTCCTACAGCCGACCTACCTATGGGAGGTTTTAAGCTTACAGGGTTAGGTACACCCACAGCAAACACGGACGCTGTTACCAAGACATACGTAGATAACCTTGTAGCCGCGGGGATTGCCTATCACGCTCCTGTTAGATTAGCGTCTACTGTTAACTTATCCGCAGCGTATGCTAACGGCAGTTCTGGGGTAGGTGCCACACTTACAAACAACGGTACTCAAGCTGCACTTTTGCTTGATGGTATTGCGGTGGTTCAAGGTGATCGCGTTCTTATAGATGCACAATCTAACGCTGCCCATAACGGGGTATACACCGTTACGAACATTGGTTCTGCGAGTATTAACTGGGTACTAACACGTGCTACGGACGCAGATACTTATGCTAACGTAGGAGCTGATGGGCTTGGAGAAGGCTCTGCTTTTTTTGTTACTGAAGGTGTTGCTGAAGCAGGACACCTTAAAGTTTGCAACACATCGGGGGTTATAGAATTTGGTACAACAAACATTACGTTTGTTCTAGCCGCTGATTCTACTATCTATACTGCGGGTACGGGCGTAGCAATAACCGGGACAGAAATAAGTATTGGTCAGGCCGTAGCAACTACTAATACACCTTCATTTAGTGGCGCGGATTTTACAGCTAATGTAGACTTTTTAGACAATATTCAGGCTAGGTTTGGCGATAATTCTGACCTTGTTATACATGCTCAAACTGGCGTTACCGGTAGTCGGATTCAACATACGACAACGGGCGGAGCCCTTAATATACAATCAGCTTCAACTATTCAGTTATATGATACGACAAACAGTCGATTGTGGGCGAATTTTGAATCTAGTGATATTACTTTTTATCGGGGTGGAATCGAATCGTTAACGCTAGAGTTTGGTAAGACCGTAATAAACGGGTCAGTTGAGATAGGAAGTGCGCTACAACACGCGGGAAATACATCAAATAAAATATCTTTTGGTCCCGATATTCAATGGTTTACTACTGGCGGCACCGAGCGTTTTAGGATTGACAACAACAAGGTGGCTTCTAGGTCGCCATTTTATGCCGCTAACGTTAGTTTTATAAGTAATACCGCGGGGGCTGCAACCGGTGACGTTTCGTTAACTAGACCTGCCGCGGAACAAATGTCGTTATTTACTGGAACTCTAGGTAGCGGTACAGAACGAGTTAACTTTAGTGCAAATGGAATAGAAATAAAGACGGGACGTCTGGCGGTAAAAGATGCTTCTACGGCAGGTACAGTCCGGTTTCATGAGTCCGCTGCAGGGGCAAATTATGTAGACGTTGTTGGTCCTACAACATTAGCTGCAGATTTTACATTAACTTTACCCGCAGCATCGGGTACTGTTGCATTAACTGCAGATATACCCGCAGCCGGAGTAAGCACAGGCAAAGCTATTGCGATGGCTATAGTTTTTGGATAGGAATAAATTATGGCTAACCCTAATATAGTAAACGTTACGCAGATATACGGTAACACATTATACTATGCTCTAGGCACCACAATAACGTCTCTCAAAGCTGGGTCAGCTAACAACGTACTTAAAATGAACACTATTATTGTAGCAAATATAGATGGCACAAACGATGCTACTTGCGATATTGGTGTATTACGATCAAGTGTCCTCTATTACTTCGCTAAAGGAATTAATGTTCCAGCAAATAGTAGTTTAATTGTGTCATCCAAAGACACTGCATTTTATTTGGAAGAATCTGATGTTCTACAGGGGCTGGCTTCAGCAGCATCAGATTTACAAGTATCTCTCTCTTATGAAGTTATTACTGATACGTAGGGGGGAGTATGGTACATCCTTGGCGTAGGACAGGAAGTGTTTTTGGAAAAAAGGGAGCGGCTGGCTACCCCGAACAAAGTGGGGTATACGATTTAAGAAGCCCCTATATAAATTTAAATTTCGCCAATCCAATTGGGGAAATTCAATATCTTACTACGGGAGCGCACGTTTTTACCGTACCCCCAAGTGTGACTAATGTTAGCGTTGTGTGTATTGGCGGCGGTGGTGGCGGTCTGTATTATAATAACAGTAGCTCAACCTATACATATAGAATGAATGGTGGTGGTGGCGGCGGTCTTGTGTATGTACCTTCTTTTGGAGTAATCCCCGGAGCCACGATCAATGTAGCTGTGGGAGCGGCTGGTCAAAGTGGAGCATACAGCCAAGGTAGCACGGTGGGGGGTAATTCTTCCTTTGGTCTTTTAACTGCCACAGGTGGAAACCCCGGAAGATACAATGCTAATATAACAGGAGGTGGAGGTTCAACGGGGGGTTATGCTGGTGCAGTTATTAATGTAGGCGGTCAAAGTCAGGGTACGGGTTCTAATGGTAATGGCCCAGCAGGAGGTGGGGGAGCCGCAGGATACACCTCAGTCGGCGGCATAGGTTGGAACCGCGCTTCTGGTCAACCCACGTATAGCGGAGATGGCGGTGGCGGCGGGGGCTGGCGCACTGCTAATTACAGCAGCCTTGGCGGCGGTGGTGTAGGTATATTTGGCGCAGGTTCTAACGGAACTCAAGGCGGTCCGAATACTCAAGCGGGTAGTGGTTCAGGCGGCACTAACCCCACATCCAACCAAGTGGGAGGACTATATGGTGGCGGTGGCGGCGGCAATTCAAGTGTTTTTTCCGGTACTGGTGGCGATGGCGGACAGGGGGCTGTTAGAGTAATATGGGGCGCGGGGCGCGCATATCCTTCTACTAATACCGCGCAATCTTATAGCGACGGCAACGTCACTATTGTGTAGGAGTCAAATATGAGTTGGCGAATAAATGGGGGACAGATAGGAGTCAAAAGAACATATAATGTCGTTAGCGATGACGGCATATGGGACTTATCCGCACCTTATGACCGTTTAAATGTTCTCCCTACAGGGGAAGCAGTGTTTTCAGGAACAACAACAGGAACTAGTAGAGTTCTTGCGTGGACTGTACCCGCGGGGGTAACCAATGTGTCCGTTGTAGTTGTTTCAGGTGGCGGAGGATCAAGCGGTTGTCCCGGTACTAGTAATCTTAGTGCCGCAGGTGGCGGCGGAGGTGCCCTTGCGTATGCAAACAATGTAACTGTTACTCCCGGGTCAAATTGTAGAGTAGAGGTAGGTGGGCGTGGAACTAGAGGTACAAATGCTTTTGATATTCCCGGCGGCAATGGAACTCAATCACAATTTTATACTAGCGCCACAGCTATACCAGCTAATCTAGCTGTATCCTGTTTTGGCGGCACTGGTGGTAGCCGCGTTGCTGGTGGCGGCGGAGCAGGAGGCGTAGTTGTTCAAGGTACGGGGGGAACAGGAGGCGTAGGAGGCGATCCGTTAAGTAATAACGGCGGTGGCGGCGGAGGAGGAGCTGGTGGCTATTCCGGTGCAGGCGGCGATGGAGGCGAAGGTAATAATGGTGTAGGCGGAATCGGAAGTGGTGGCGGTGGCGGAGGGGGAGGAGGGCGTAGCCTCGCAGGCACCCTTCCTAATACTGGAGGAGGGGCAGTAGGCGTTTATGGTGCAAGCGGCGATGGAGTTGGTGGAGCCACAAACAATCCGGGGGGCGGGGGGTCTGGTGGCTCTATTGGTACTTCAGAAGGAGGTACTCCGGGGGGAGGTGGCGGTGGAGTAGAAGATGATACGGCTTCGGATGGTCAATTTGGTGGGTATGGCGTAGTTAGAGTGATATGGGGTCCGGCGCGAACTTTCCCCACTACTAATGTTTCGCTGGCCGCTAGCAATGGCAATGTAACTACTTATTGAGGTGAGTAATGTTAGGTTTTGATCCTGTAGCAGCTAGTCCCACGGCAGGACTTGGAACATTTAATGTACTCTTTTCTGTAAATGGGGTAACTTGTACAGTTGTATTAGGGCGTTTAAATATTTGGAACCCAATTTCTCCGGTTCCAAATGGTACTTGGGTTCCTATTTCTCCCCCAACAGGAAATCAATGGGGTGAAATAATACCTGTTGATTACCTTATCGTAGCTACTGATATTTTACGTATTGCTGTAGGGTTAACTGATGGTGAGTATTATACATTTTTAACTACTGCTATTCCTGAACGCCCTGCAGGTCGCGGTGATATTGACGGCAATGGCACAATAACTGTTTTTGATTCCCTAAATCTTGCCAGATACGGAGAAGGAATCCCTATAGATACTGTGCCTCCTGCTCCACCACCAGCGGAAGTGTACATTTATTTAAATGATGTGTTTGTACCGCAACTTCGCGCGTATGTAGAATCCGCGGCACGCGCTACATATCAGCCGATTGCAATTAATACTGGAACTACCTATACTGCCATAAATCCTAACACTACGACCACGTGGACTGAGATTAAACCGTAGGAAAATACTATGAGTACTTACACCGATAATAACGGCATAGAAAAAATTACCCCGGGGCAGCAAGATGGTGCGTGGGGGGTAACTACAAACAATAATTTTGATTTTATAGACGCTTCCTTAGATGGTCATGTCACAGTAACACTTTCGTCCGCGGGTAGTTCAGCTTCTCCTAATTTAATACCAATAACTGACGCCGTTACCTCAAACGGCAGAAATAGGGTTATAATTATTACTGATGGAGGCGACTTAAACGGCACAGTATACGTAAAATTAACTCCTGATAATGCAAAAAAAGTTATTTTTATACAGAATAAATTAACCGGTAATCGGGATTTAATCATATCACAACGATCTATATATTCTTACTTAGATGCTTTTGTGTTATCCCCAAACAATAGCGGGTATCTACCTGCCTCTCCGTATCCTGCCGCGGTAGTATCTTTTGATGGACAAGGCTCTAGCGCAAAAGTTACTGGGGTTCTAGATAATCTGCAGACTAGCGGTGTATATGCTAATGATCTAGGTTTTAGGTTAACTTCGGACCCTTTATCAGACCGTTCAGGTTCTATTACTGGGGTAAGTGTAACCGGAGGGTGTTTACGACAAACCCGGACTAGAATGGAGGGATTGCTTGAACGCGTCCTTACTATTAGTAGTGCAACTGGAACTATAGCCGCTTTTGATACAAAAACATACAATACGTTTGTACTTAATCAAACGGGGAATATTACAGGCCTTAGTTTTTCAAACCTAGACGCTTCAAGTTCGGTTTACAAATGTGACCTTATTTTTATACAGTTTGGAGCGGGTAATTTTACTGTTGCTTTTCCTGCTAATTTTAAGTGGATTAACAATACTGTACCTTCCGCCGCGTACCCTGCTGGAAGAATTCAAAAAGTTAGCTTACTTACTTATGATGGGGGCACTACCTTTTTAGCTGAACAAGCCTTTAATATGTATTAAATATGGATGTAGATACACTCATTAACACCTTCTTTACTGCTTCTATTGCAGGGATAGGGTGGTGGTTAAAAGCGCAGCATGACGAATTAAAACGCGTGCAGATTCTTGTCAATCGTACCCGCGAGGAACTTGCTAAAGAGTATTCTACAAAAGTCGAGAGCAACACGTCCATAGACCGAGTTATAACTAGGTTAGATGCTCTCGACAGTAAGATGGACAGAATGTTAGAACGGTGATATACTAAAAACACTTCCACGTATTCGTGCGCTTTTATTGTAGTTATAACACTAAATAAAAAGGCACAGGGGTATGATTGATCCAGTTACTGCGTTTGCCGCTGCTAATGCCGCTTTCAAAGGCGTTAAGATGTTGGTCGGTGCAGGGCGTGAGATTGAAGACGTTAGCAAACAACTTGGTGCATGGTACGGCGCAGTCGCAGACATAAATAAGGCTGAGTCTCAACGTAAAAAGCCTACGTTTTTAGAGAAACAATCTCATTCTGGTAACATAGAGCAAGAGGCTATGGACATTGTTGTCCGTAAAAAGACTCTACTAGAGCGGGAAAAAGAGATTAAGTTTATGCTTAATATGCGATTTGGCCCATCAACATATGACGAAATGTTGGGTATGCGTAGACAGATACGTAAAGAAAGAGAAGAAACTGTGTACGCAGCGATGGAAGCCAAGAGACAAATAGCTAATAATGCGGCAATAGGTGGGTTATCTATAGGTATTATTAGTATGCTTGGTGGTGGTATTTATTTAATTGTATTGGCTACGCAATGATTTTGCTCGCTCCTTATACTAAGTCTGTGGTTACATGTGCTTTTGCTATAACCCCAGTTCTCGCTGGGGCTATTCTTTATGTTAGTTTGGTTAATCCTGAATATGTAACGTGTCATTTGGCTAAACGAGCCACAATACAAGGCGAAAAGGTCTGTATTTACAAAGGACCAAATAATACGGTAGGGTATCACTACCCAAGTTTTAATTTTAAAGAGTGTCCATCTACGTTTCAGTGCCGCTATTCTCCAAACACTAAGCGGCGTCCTACGGTTAAAGAGATAATGAAAGGCTTGCAAGGAGGCTTTGAATGATAACACTACTTAATACATTAGTTGGTCCTGTTAGTAACTTGCTAGATAAATTCGTTGCGGACAAAGATCAAAAGGCCATTTTAGCGCACCAAATAGCCACTATGTCTGAAAAACATGCGCAGGAAGTTATGCTTGCGCAAATTGAAGTTTTAAAAGCTGATGCACGTGGTAATTGGTTTCAGGCGTCATGGAGACCGTTAGTTGGTTGGATTTGTGGTCTATCTTTGGGTATTAACTTTATGGTTAGCCCCATATGCGCAGGGTTTGGAGTTAATATACCCCAAGCAGATATGTCAGTTATGATGCCTCTTTTACTTGGTATGTTAGGCATTTCAGGTATGCGCAGTTTTGATAAACTAAAATCTACGGACTCAAAATGACCAGTGCTATGCAATGCCTCCAAGAAAAAATTGGTAGTACGCCAGACGGATCGTTTGGCCCTAATACTGCAAAAGCAATTGCTAAGCATTACGACTTATCTCCGTATAGAGCCGCGCATCTTCTTGGGCAAGCTTCACATGAAAGTGGGGGGTTTAAACGTACTCGTGAAAATTTAAACTACAGTTGGTCTGGGTTAATGAAAACATGGCCCACAAGATTTAAAACAGAAGAAGAAGCTAAAAAATACCACAGGCAACCAAGTAAAATTGCGGGTAAAGTTTACCTACGTAAATCTCTTGGGAATGAATCAGTAGATGACGCTAGGAATTTTATAGGTAGAGGCTTTGTGCAGTTAACAGGGCGCGCAAACTACAAAGCTTTTGCCACAGATATGAATGTTCCTGAAGTGTTAATAGACCCTAACTTAGTTGAGGGTAAATATGCTTTTGAAACAGCGTTATGGTTTTTTAACAAGAATGATTTGTTTACTGTTGCAGACCGCGGTATAAACGAAAACACTATTACGCAAATAACTAAACGTGTAAACGGTGGTCATCATGGGTTAGACGATAGAATTGCGCAGACAAATAAAATATACCGCTGGTTATCCTAGTGGTCAATACGGAGTAATTTTATGGTTGTTCGGCGGTTAGAATTTGTACCCGGAATTAATACGAGCAAAACAAATTATTCGCGGCCCGGCGGTTGGTTTTACTCTAATTCAGTGCGTTTTGTGCAGGGGCAACCAGAAAAAATTGGTGGTTCTAGCACGTTAATAACGGGCCAAGGTAGTACTGCTTTTTTAGGTATAGCTCGCTCTATATGGGATTGGAGTAACTTATCGGGAATACAATATATTGGAGTCGGCACTAATCTTAAATATTATATTGCAAGAAACAATAGATACTATGATGTAACTCCTATTGACTCTACAGAAACATTAGCGGCTAACCCGTTTTACTCCGTTGCCGGTTCAACACTCGTACAAGTCACTGTGGCGGATAATTCGTCTCTCAATGTTGGTGATTATATAGGATTTAGTCCCGCGTCTATAACGGGTAATGGTGTTACGATAACCGAATTTGCTGTTTCCCCTGCGTCAAATGACTACGATTTTTTGTATAAAATTACTGAAGTTCCCGCAGGGTCTACAACTACTTTTGTTTTTGACAGTTTTGACACGGCAAGTTCTACTGGAACTTTTGGGGGTTCTGGAGTTATAGTATCGTATTTATTACCTTCAGCATCAGCAACAGATACGGTTCTATCTGGGTGGGGAACTGGTCTTTGGGGACTTGGTAATTGGGGCCATACTCCTGCGGGATCGGTTGAAAATCCTCAACTTATGCGTTTATGGAGCCAAGATAATTTTGGAGAAGATTTAGTATTTGGTCCTCGTGGAGGAGAATTGTATTATTGGGATACTTCTTCTGGAATGGGTGTTCGGGCAGTTAAATTAAATACTAGGCCCGGAGCGTCCGATGTTCCAGTGATACAAAACCTTATGCTTGTATCAGACTCGCAACGGTTTACTTTTTGTTTTGGGACTAATCCTGTAGGGTCAACGGATCAAGACCCTTTGTTAGTGCGGTGGTCTGACCAAGATAGTGCTACAAATTGGACCCCTAGTGCTATTTCTCAAGCAGGAGGGATAGCGTTATCTAACGGAAATAGAATTGTAGCCGCGCAACAAGCTAGACAAGAAATACTTGTTTGGACCGATACTGCGTTATTTTCATTGCAATATGTTGGTGTTGACAGTGGCGTATGGGGATTAAATATTGTAGGAGAAAACATCTCCATAATGTCTCAAAACTCAATTGCGTATTCTAATGGCATTGCGTATTGGATGGGTAATGGGGAGTTTTTTAAGTACGACGGCAGAACACAGGTCTTGCGGTGCGATGTAAAAAATTGGGTGTTTGACACCCTTAACTCTATTAACCTTCGTAATGGGCTTAATCGTACTCAAAAAGATCAAGTATGTTGTGGCACTAACGAAAATTTTGGTGAAATTTGGTGGTTTTTTAAAGGCCTAGGCGGTGTAAACAGCAGCGGGGACCCAACCAATTACACCCGCTACAATGATCGGTATGTGGTATATAATTACGAACAAGATATTTGGTATTTTGGTACTTTTTCTACACCCGGGTCGCTTGTAGACGGGACTAGGACTGCGTGGATAGATTCTAGAACGTCAAATAGCCCAATTGCCGCCACCGCACCAAATGAAGTATCAATAAGCTTACGTAATGCCGCTGGACTGTCGCAAATCGGGCGTCTAGTACAACAGGAAATAGGGAACGACATTGTACAGATTGTAGATGATAACGGAGTTTCTCTTTTTTCGTCGCCAGTTACAGCTACTCAGGTTTTACCCGCAGCTATAGAATCTACTATGTTTGATTTAGACGGAGGGGACCGGTTTATGTTTGTAGATCGTATTTTGCCCGACATATCTTTTGACGAAAGTAGTCAGAGTACTGCCTCCGCTACTATAATTGTATCTGCGCATGACACTGCTGGAACAGGAACGCACCCCCCAGTAGGCGGCACGAACGGCGGTATTAGTGCGGTGGTGCAAGTAAATAGTCAGGGGTGGGAGTTTACTAATAGTGAATACTCAGTTCGTATGCGGGGGCGTGCCATGACTTTTAGAATATATTCTGATTCTGGTAATTCACTGGGTGTAAAATGGCATTTAGGAGTTCCTAGAATTAACATACGTGCTGATGGACGAAGGGGAAAAAACGTTGTCGGGTAATGATTTAATAGTAGAGTTTCGCGCTCCTGCGTTGGGGGTAGCCGCTAAAGAGTATAATCAACAGTTGGAAGAACAACAGTTAAACATCTTGCGTCTCTACTACACTAGGATAGATAATGCGCTGCGAAATAACAGTCAGGCGTTACAATCGCAAGCTATGGGATGGTATATGAGCTAATGTCTAATAGATACGTAAATGCAAAATTAAAACTAGACACAACAGGTACTAGAGATTTGTATACATGCGCAGAACAAACCACCGCGATAATAAAATCTATTAGCGTGTGTGATTTTTCTGGCAGCGGAGATACTATTTCAATATTTATAAAAAATGGAACGCCCGTCTACGTTCTCTTTGTTAAGGCAATTACCGGTACATTAGAGTTGTTAACAGCTCCGTTAGTGCTAAACACCGGAGATATACTACAAGTCACCGCTGCAACTGCAAATAGATTAGATGTAGTCGCTAGTGTTTTAGAAATTACTTAGTATACTATACGTACCCTTAACAAATAGGTGCGTAAATGAACTTTTTAGACCTCTTCGATGCTTGTGTAATCGAAACCAACCCGCGTCCAGACAAATATACAAAACCAACATCTTTAAATATAGGCCTTAGTGAAGAAGACATTGGGCTAGACAGTCTAGACGTTACACTTGTCCTTGTACTTTTGTTTGAAATCTATGGGATACCAGAGACAGAAGATTTTGCTGTACCTACTACAAGCTTAGGCGCGGTTTGCGATTTTATGCACAACAACAAAACTAAAGATTTTGACACAGTATCCGCGGCTATGGAGGCTGTAACATGATATACTTATCTAAACTTTTTAGTACCTCAACAACCGCAACCACACTTGTAAATGATGTACCGTTTCCGCAACATGCGCATATCATACCTAGTACTTTTAGGCGCGCTAAATCGGGATTAAAATATCCTCCGCATACATTATTAGAAACTGTAGTTACAAACGAAGCAGTAGAGTATGTGTTAAATAATCCAGTAAAAGGCAAAACAGGATTTATATTTGCCGCAGGTAATCAAGGCTGGATGGGTAATAATGGTCGATATGATAAAGATGATACTACTGAACTGCACTACAAAGTAAAACTGCCCTTTATTGTGCTTACCAATATATACGCAGGTCGTATTGCAAGTATATTTCATGTCCACGATCATGTATCTACAGACGCTAGCGCCTGCGCTTCAAGTTTAAAAGTTATGATGGACGTGCAAAATCTAATGAATAATTTTGATTTTGACCGCGTTATTGTGCTTACTGGAGAAGACTCAGTTAACAATCTTACATTAGAATTTTTTGGCGAGGCTGGGGCTAGTTTACAATACAAAGACGAAGAACACACACGCCCGTCTGCTTTCGATAGTAGCAACCAAGGATTTTTTCTAGGGCAAGGTGCAGCTTTGTGTATATTTGAAAAGGATCACAGGGGACTAGACAATCCCGAGGCCGCGTTTCTTGGGGCGTACACGTCTGCAGAAAACAACACAAATCCCCTTGGACAACGACCTGATGGCGAAGGTTATTCTAAAGCTATTGAAGGCTCCTTACGTGTGGCAGGGGTACGTAAGGAAGATATACAGGTGGTAAAAAGTCATGGGACAGGCACAGAGGTAAACAACAGGGCAGAAAAAACGGCGCTACAACGTAGTTTAGGAGAGTTTATGGCTACATCTTACAAACAACGTATAGGTCATACTATGGGGGCTAGCGGGTTATTAGAAACGGGGCTGTTGCTTAATGATTTAAAACGAGGTATTGTTCCGAAAATCCTCAATAGAACTGAACACGATGATGTGTTTTTGTCCTATGATGCGTCTGCTCCAAATAAAGGAGCGTTTATAAGTTTAGCTGCAGGTATGGGTAACGTCTATTCAGCAGCTATATTTTCGACAGGGATGTAGATTTTGGAAGTAATTGATAGTAACGAAAGAAAATTATCTCCCCCCGAAATAATTATAGCTGCGTTAAGTAATCTTGGGTCGGGAGACTACACTCCGCAAGAAGGATTAACTTCTATAGCGGTAGAAATAGATCAACCAAACACAGATTTATTAGAGATAGGTAATACTGTTTTTATTGGTCACAGAGGTACGGGTAAAAGCAAACATAAAATGTGGGGTAGAGGACTTACCGTAGATACAGCTCAAAATTTTATATCCGCGGGGTTGAAATATTTTACCCATCTGCAAGAGTTGGGCATTACCCAATACATTACTGAATACGATGGCGCGGTGTATGATAGCGCGTTTAAAACGTGGAAACGTTACGGAGATCGTGCAGATACTAAGATAGCCGTAGGTAGATTATCTGACGGAAATTCAAAAGCTTTTGTTGAATTAGGTGTAATTCCTTTATCTGAGGTAATGTAATATGTCGGCAGCAATAAAAATAGTTAAAAAAGTATTTAACAAAGCTGTTGATCTTGTCCAAGATGTAGTGGGCGCTGTTGGAGACATGGCTGATTGGGTCATGGATGAAATAGTCGATCCGGTTTTTGACGCGATACAAGACGTTGATTTATGGGACGTAGTTAAAGTTGCCGCCGCTGTATACGCACCATGGGCTATACCCCTTATTTCAGGGGCAGAAGCAATAGATCAAGGTGGTGATCTTGGAGACGCTTTTAAAGCCGCTGCAATTTCTTACGTATCGGCTGAAGCTGGCGCTATGGCTGGGGATTATGTGGGGACTGCTGTAGGGGAGGCTACGGGCAGTCAAATAGCTGAAACAATAACAACCGCGGCAATTTCAGGGGGTACTAGAGAATCTATAGGCGCAATAGCTTACGGAGAAGACCCTTTTGAGGCCTTTATTGCAGGAGGTGTAAGTGCGGGATTGTCCGCGGCAATGGGTGAGGTTGATACACTTACTGGAGCCAAACTTGAAGGAGTAGTAGACGAAGTTACTGGGAAAACTATTGTTCAACAAGTAGGCGGCGCTTTCTCTAAGCTTCCTCCTACAGCGCAAAATATTATAAAAGATTCTCTTGCGGCAGTTGCTACAGGACAAGATGTTGATGCAGGAGTTCTCGCTGGGGCTATAGCAAGAGCACATGTAACCACAGACTTAGTAAGCGCCTTTATTGGGGATAACGTAGACTTAGAAGCCGCTGAAATTGCGGCAATTACTTTAGCCGTTCAACGTTCTGCCGCCGCCGCTGCATCTGGCGGTTCTATATCTGATGCAGTAATGCAAACAGTAACTCAATATGGGCAAAATGAGTTTAATAAAGTTGCAGGAGAAACAGTTAGAACTGGAATTAATAAGGTATCAGGGGCGTATCAAAATTTAACGGAAGCGGTTGATAATATAGACGCCACGGGCGCAGAACGTATGGCTGTTGCGGAAAAATACAACACGTTAAAATTTGAATATGATGCTGCTTACGAAGTAAGAAGGGCAGCTAAAGAAGATTTTGATGATGCCAAAGCTAACTTTGAAGCAAACCCCACATTTTTAAATCAAGAAATTGCAATGGCCGCTAATGCGGTTCAAAAAGAAGCGGATAACGCTTTTTCTAAAGTATATGACGAGATACTGCCACAACTTGAACCGCTTGAACTTGAATATGATCGCCTAAATGATTTAATTCAGACGTATGAAGTAGACCTTTCCGCTGCACAAGACGAGCTAGTATCAGGCACTTCGTTAATGAGCGAAGAGTTTGTTCCCCTGTTTGGTGCTATAGACAAGGCTTTTGTCTTAGGTATGGTTCCTGATTTTGATGAGGAAAGTTATAGAAAATTTAACAGTATTCCTGAAGGTGAAGACGCTTATTTTCATTGGTTAACTATTGGTAAAGATGAAAATTTACCTACAAACGAAACTGAATACGAAAACGCATTTAATCGTAGACGCACGCAGTTAATAAATCAAACATTAGGTAGTCAGTTTCCGGGTTTAACTATTGCTAGTATTTCAGAAAATGAAGTTAAGCGTGTTATTAGTAATATAGATGAAAAGTACTCAACTTTAGCCGAACTTAACGATGCTTCATATGTAGATATTGCTCAGCTAATGTTGCAAGACGCTGGAGAAGCGTTTGTACAAAAATGGAACCACACAGCATATAATACTTGGGCTGAAAACAACCCTGAGCTTGTTCCAACTGGCGGGGGTGTAGATAAAAAATTAGACGAAGATGGTAGAGTAATAGTAGAGTTTGCCGCTAACACCACTCTTACCCCAGAAATAATGGACCTTTTGGGGCGCTTAGACCCTACTTATATACCTGACGGTATGGAAGGCGAACAATTAACTGACGCCGAATTATCAATTTTAAACTCCGCTATGAAACCGCCGACTGCAGCACAAGAGTTTGTGATAGATAGTTTGTCTCTTGATCAAGAGACAGCCGCAATGGCGATAGCAAGTAATCAAGCAAGTGTTCAATTAAGCCCTAACGGACTTAAAAAATGGGGCGAAACAGTATATAAATCTCCTGAGTGGAGCGAAAAATACGGGCAAATGGTGTACCGTTACGAATACACTCGGGTAACTGGTGGTGTTTTACAAAGCCAAAGCGAGGAGTATGCAGGTACCGGTATAGGAATTTATAAAGACGGAGAAGATACAGGTCAGGTAGGAGTACTGTATAAAACTCTTGATAACGCTACATGGTTAAACGCAGGTAATCCTGATCTTATAGATTTTGAAGACAGTTCACTTGCCGATGCAGGACTAACGCTAAAAGAAATTAAAGACGCTGACCCTACTCAATTTTCTACTATAGCGGCGGGATTAATAGATTTTAATGACGCTGTTGGACAGGCTGGAGCAGATGTAAAAAATGCCCTAGTAGAAAATTATGGGGATGCAGTTTACGAAGGTTTAAGAAACGTTAAGGTTTGGACTGAATCAGAGCACAACCAAGAAGATGACAGCAAGAATTGGTATTTAGACGCCGTAGGGTCTGCAACTAAAGGCGTTGGGGGTATACTTGAATTTACCAACGATGCTGTAAGTTTAATGTTAGGGTATGACCCTAATTCTGGTTCCGCTATTAAAATGGCAAACGCTATTTCTAATTTTGGTGGGGACATAACGTCACAAGCGTTTAAGGATCAAGTAAAAGTATCATCTGCTAATGTAGCAAACGCGGAAGGGGCTTATGCTACTTTATTAGCGTTTGGCACAGAAATTACCGATACTAACGGTTCGTATTTAACTGCTATTGTTTTTGAAGAGTTATCTCAAGAATTATTACCTGCGTTAGTTACTCGCGGTACATCCCTTTTTACTCGGGGACTTGCTAAAGAAAGTCTTGAGCAGTTAGGGCAAGAAGTAGCAACTAAATGGGCTGATGATCTTGCGCTAGGGGCAGGCGCAGCTACTGATATTATAGAGTCGTTTGGTGGTTCTGCTGGGGGTATGTATGATGAATCTTATGATTACCTTATTGCAGCGGGTTACAGCGAAGATGAAGCTGAACTTTTAGCTTATGATAGAGCTATAGCGTCTGGTACTGCCGCATCAGTATTTACGTTGGGGTCTTTTGGTGTTGGTGGATTAGACTACGATAAATATATACTTGGTAGAACAACTAAAAGCGCCGAGGGAAATGTACCTTGGACTGAGTTTACTCAACGTGTAAGTAATAACGCGTCTATAGTAATAGGTGAAGCTGGGTCTGAAGCTTTAGAAGAAGGCGCGTCTACCTATGTTGACGAACTTATACTGCATGACCTTGATCCTGATAGAGATATTTGGGGTAATGTAGCTGCGGGAGCGGCAATAGGTGCTGTAGCAGGAGCGGGTACTGTCGGCGGTGCTATGGCTGTCGGGAGTATTTTATCTAAAACAAACTCTACAATACATAACATTGTTGCAAATGCCCCTCCTACCCCAGAGGGAGCTATCGCCGCTGGAGAGCAATTAGCTGCGGCAGGCTTAACAGATTCTGTAATAACTAATAATATATTAAACGAAATAGCCCCTGATTCATATACTTCTACCGCGGATGTACAATATTTATTTAAAGAAATTAACCCTGATTACGTAGGGTCTATGGAAGAGTTTGAATCTTTTGTTGCTTCAGGTTCTCCTACTGATAGTAACCAAATAGACCCCATTAAAGAATATATAGACGAAAATTATATTGATATAGACGAAGTTAAACTTGCGGCAAAAGCACAAGGTATAACTTTAGACGATGAACAAGCGTTAGCGTATGTACAACAGATAAATCAAAAAGAAGCCGAAGCTGCAATTACTGCCGAGTATAATCCGCAAGGCACTACAGAAGCTGAACTTATGGCTGCTTTTGAACGCCTCGGGTATACAGACGAAGAAAGAGATCAGTTTACCTACAGCGCAAAAAATATCTACATGGACAACACCACGCCCAGCCCAAGAACTCTTTTGCGTAGAGAGCGGCAGCGGGACGTTGAGAGATTAGAAAAACTCAAACAACTAGAAATTGACCAGTTTACGGGGGCAATACGTGATGATGAGTTAGACGAGCTATTGTTTGGGTATGTAGACCCACGCCAGTTTACGCAAGAAGAAAAAGATGCTTATATAAAAGAATTAGGGTATACCCCTGAAGGTGATGAGTTAGACGAGCTACTGTCACCGTCTAATTTTGATATGGGTCTAAATGTAGAATACGAAAAACTTGCCAAACGAGAGCTTAAGCAGTTTATAGACCCTTTTGTAGTTGATGCTAATGAAGCTAAAAAAGCTTATGAAGACCTTGGACTTTTTGATGTACAACAAGGTGATATTGACAAACTTACTGGGCAATATTCTGAATCTGAAGTTGCGGGAAGGGCAAAAGATAACCTTACAACGGCGCAACTAAACAGTGTATCAGCATTATTAGGTAAACCTGAACGGTTTATTACTGACGCTGATATTAATTTTATAAGTGATTTGCTCGCACAGGATGCCGCGATTAGTGAGATACAAACATCAAAATATGATGTAACTGGGGATTCTTTAGTGGATCAAGCGGATATTACTGCAATGCAAGGTGTAATAGATTCTGATGCAGACGCACAAACTGAATTCTATAATACCCTAAATACAACTAATCCAAATAGTGTGTTTGGGGCAGCAACAGGCATAAACGCGGCTTTAAATACGCAAACAGATTTAAATACTGATTTAAATACGCAAATAAATACATTAATAGACACAAATATTACGCAAAGACAGCAAGAAAAAGAAGCGGAAAAAGAAGAAGAAATATTTGATATGGTATCTCAAAAGGGACGTGGGTCTGCATCAGAAGGCGAAATAGCCAAAATAGATTACATTTACGACTTTGAAGATATGCTAGCTAACCCCGAACAACGTAGTAAATATGCGTTTAGTAGCAACAAAAAACCTACTTTTTCTACGGGTGGACAAGTTATGGGTGAAAATGATATACTATTAAAGTTAATTGGAGAGAATTAATGAGCGAATATTGGGATGACTTTCAAGATAACTACAAAAATGACGATGGCTCATGGAATTTTGGTAAAGTAGCTAATACCGCGGGTATGTTAGCCTCATTAACGGGGATAACAAACATAGGTAATTCTACAAGGCCTCAAACAGGATATCAAGGTGGCATTGATAACCTAGTACGCCAACGACAAAGAGTAGAAGGCACTAATGACCCAAGCCGTAGACCCGGAGGTGCTGGGCAGCGTTATTTTACTAAATCTCGATATGTAGCAGCTCCAGAAACTGCCGAAACACTTCCATCACTTGCAGAAGAAGCAGCGGGTCTTAAAGCCGCAAACGCGGCAAATGTAGCTAAACAAGTTACTATTCCGGTAGTAGACGAACCCGCAACACAAAGCGGTACAAGTGAGTTTGGTATAAACGCGCAAGGGGGTATAACTCAACTTGTTGATAACTCTAATTTATCTTCTACTGATGCCGATTATACTATAACTCCCCGGCCCGAACTTTACACAAACCCGTCGCTGGAGAAAGATCGGCCTAACTTTGATCCTAATTCCGCGCCACCTACGGTGGCAACACCTGATCCGTTCTTTAACACATCTGATCCGATTACAACAACATCATCTGTTGTAGACGAGGCCGCATACGCTCATTTAGACCGACCCGGTGTAGATGGAATTAGAAATGATATGGAAGATTCTATTGCGGGAAATATTGAAAACGAACTTCAAAATCGAGAAAACGCTGATAGAAACGCATCTTACGCCGCAGGCGGTCTTGCGGGTTTAAAAACCGAAGCGCGAGGAAATAGACAACCACAACCTAGTAGATATCTTAACGGTTCTACGGATGGCATGGCTGATAAAATACCCGCTTCTATAGACGGTATGCAAGAAGCACGTTTAAGCGATGGGGAATTTGTTATTCCTGCAGATGTAGTTAGTCACCTTGGTAATGGTAATTCTAACGCAGGCGCAAAAATATTGGAAAATATGATGGGTCGTATTAGAAAACAACGTACAGGCACTACAGAACAAGCAAAACAAATAGAGCCTAAAAAATTCTTACCGGTAAGGAGTTAAATTATGGCTGTAGAATTAGATGACAAAGGCAATCCGATTGACACCGGAAGTTCTGAAGTATTAGCTGATTGGGTTGGTGATTACGCTACCGACATGTTGGCTGAAGGTAAAGCGGCGGTTGACGCTGGTTATGAAGCCTATACGGGGCCGTTAACCGCAGGGGTAAGTGATACTCAAACAGCAGCATTTGAAGGTGTTGCTGGATTAACGATGCCAACAGACACTGAAATGGGCGCGTTTAACCCCCAAACTTTTACAGCAGATAACGCGCAACAATATATGAACCCCTATCTTGACGCTGCCTTACAGCCGCAGATAGACGCGGCAGTTAGAGATTCAGAAATACAACGGTTAAAAAACAATAGCAGGTTAACTCAAGCAGGCGCATATGGCGGGTCTAGACAAGCTATTATGGAATCTGAAGGTAATCGTAATTTATACGATAGGGTTGGTGCTTTACGCTCTACGGGCTACGCCGATGCTTACGATAAAGCTATGAGTCAATTTAATACTGAACAATCAGCCGGACAAGCTGCTAACACTGCTAATAATGTTTACGGGCTAGATGCTTTACGTCTGCAAGGAGATTTGGGCGCAGAAGAACGAGCTATTACTGCAGAAGGTGTAGCCGCGGATAAAGCGCAGTTTGAAGAAGAACGGGATTATGATTTTCTTACTACTCAGTTTTTGTCCTCCTTGTTACAAGGCTTGCCTACATCTGCCTCACAGACAGATTTTGAAATTCCTAGTCAATTGGATTTAGCTACAATGACCGCTAGTGATTTTGAAGCATGGGCAAAGAATTTTACCGGTGACCAAGTTGGTGAAATTATTGAGGATGTTACAAGTGGCGAAACTAGCGCAGGAGTAACCTCATGATTAATTCTGGAGGCCTTGACGCTCAAGTTGAACAGCGTATGGATGCGTATAGAAACAATCCGCAACAACTAAAACAAAAATACGGGCAAAATAAAGAACTGCTAGATTTGCTAGCGTTACAAAAACTTACGTCTGAAAAACAAGCTGTTGCACGCGATATGCAGTTAAAGATGGAACAGCAGCCCGGTACAATAGCACAGCAACGCGAACAAGAAGCGTTACAGTTAACAAAACAAGAAATGGGTGGTTCGTTAAACGAATTAGCTGGACGTACAAATAGTACTCTCGGCCAAAAAAATGCTATGCAGAAAAAAAATATGCAGCGTATGGCTCAAGGAAAACCTCCACAACCAAACCAAGGCGGTCTTTCTACTTTAGCTAACCCTGCGCAGCCACCAGCACGTCCTCCAATGCAGCCCCCTGCAAGGGGTGGCGGTATTGCATCTATAAACCCACAACAACCTCGGCGTATGGCTAGTGGGGGTATAGTATCGTTTGTTGGAGGCCGGTTAGTAAAACTGAGTGACGATCAAAAGAAAAATTTGACGGACCAAGGGTTAGCAAGTCAAATTGATATTATCGAACGTATGCAAGATAATAGTCCAGAATACCAAGCGATGTTAGAACTTATTGGTCCTAAAGCACAATCTAGTGGTTTTGGTAGACTTGTAGACAATTTTTTAGGTGGTGGTACTTACGCAGAACAGCAAAGACAAAAATTAATTAACCAAGTTTACGAAAAGTATCGGCGGCTAGGTTCCCCTGTTGGTGCATTGGATACCGCAACACCTGAATCTCGTGAGTACTCGAAAAAAGTTCTTGAACAGTTTACAGGGCTTGATAAAGGTAATACCAATCTAACCAATGAAGAACTTCAGGCGCTTCTTGATCAAGATTTTAGTCCACAAGATGATGAGTTTGATTTTGATGTTCCTGCACCGGAAACTACAACTGCAGAAACGATTGATGCGGAAGCTGAAACTTCCTCTCCACCGCCAGCGCAATCTGAAGCTTTAGTTGATGTTTTAAACCCACCTAGTATAGAATTACCGGCAGCGCCAGAGGTAGTAACCCCAGATCAAACTGACGTAAATGCTTCTTTCAATGACCTTAAACGCCTTCAAGGGGAGGTACAAACAACACATACTAATTTAGGGGAGGCGGTAGGTAAGGGTTACGATACTGTAACCGCTGGCGTAGTTAAACCTGAGACTATAGTAGGAAAACTGCCTACTATGGAACCTGCTGATACTAACACATTTTTAAATGACCAAGACCAAGAAATAGAAACGGCGTTACTAGAACGTTCTGCGGAAGCCCTAGACTTTAATCCTGAAGAGTATGGCATAGCAGCAAGAAATGAAGCTGCCAGTTTTCAAAATCGCGGTGAATTTAGAGACAGGCGGCAAGCTTCTCTTGATAAAGCACAAGCAGAATACGATGCAATGTATAGCCCACGAAGACGTCAAGATATGCTTCGTATGCAATCAGCATCAGGAGCAGGTAGACCCGGAGGTGTAGGAGCAGCTTACGCCGATGCTTTACAGCAGCAAAATAAAGACGTAACCGCCGGTCTTAAATCGTTGCGTGATATTGATACAGATTTAATAAATACTGACACTTTGATATCTGGTAGGTCAATAGAGCAAGGGAATAATGTTGCTGCACGTACATCAACTGCAAAAAATAACGCCCTAGCATATGCAGCCGATACAGTAAAAAGAAATACAGACATTTCAAAATTAATTTTTGGACATTCCGCAGAGTTATCAAGGACTAATGCAACCAACGCGCAAAATGCAGCTATTCAAAGTGCCACCAACCAACAAAGCGCGGAGAATATAAATGCAATGTCGAAAACTGAGTTAAACAAGATAATATACGAAGGCGGATTAGAAGTAATAGGCGCAAGACTTGATACTCTTAGCGAAGATATGGCTACTGTTAGGGCTAGAGCTGCGCAACAAGGTGATATTGCTCTTGCTGATGCTAAGGCAATAAATGAATTGGCAATAAAAACGTATGAACAACAGTTTCAGTTAAATCTAGAAAACGCTAAACTTATAACTAAAAATGCGGCTGATGCTACTACTGCATTACAAGCGCATAGAACATTACAACAAGAAGCGGTAAAGTTATACCAAGCGGCTATAACTGAGTTTCTTTCTACTGATAGTAACTATCAGCGATTGCAAGAATTGTATGACGAGGCACTGCAAGATAATTTAAGCGAAGCTGAGTTACTTAATATACAAAGGCAAATAGACGCTAGAAGAACTAGCGCCGGAGAAATGCTTATGACCAGCCCTGAAATTACGGGTATCTTAGGCATAATACAAGCATATAACGAAGAAATTAAAATTCTTCAGGTACGTGCGGGTATGGAAGTTCAAGAGGTAAATGAAGGCAATTCTACTATTGAGCAGCCAGTGCAATCTGAAAATCCACCCGTACAAGGTGATACTCGTTAATATAAAAGGTTTATCTAGTGGCAATTTACACATTAACTGACAAACGCACTGGTAATTCTTACGAAGTAAACGCCCCGATGGGGTCTAGTAATGCTGAAGTGCGAGAAATATACAATAGTAGTATTCGTGCTGCGCAATCGGCTAAAGAAAAAGCGCCTATAAACAATATTCGTGCTGCTATGCAATCGCAATCTGAAGATGTGCTTGAGCGTGCAAGAGTATCTAAAGCAGGGGCATTAGATTACCTTGGTGAAATTCCAAAAGGACTTGCTAGTGGCGCAGCAGGTTTTGTAGAATCTAGTGCATTAGGTTTAGCCGCGCTTATGCCCGATGGCTTTGAAGATTCTATAGTTCGTCCCGCAATAAAAGCAGGTGGTAAAGCAGTACAAGATTATCTTTCCCCCGATGTTGGGATTGGTAATAGTATTCCTAGAAAAGTTAGTGAAGCCACAGGTTCTTTTTTAGCTCTTGGAGGAGCGTCTTTACTCCCGGGAGTTGGTACAGCGGCTGCGGCTACTATGGCTGTATCTGCGGGAGCAGGGGAAGCAAGTGAACGCGCAAGAGCGGATAATGCTAATCCTGATGATCGTTTTTTAGCGTCTGTATTAGGAACTATTCCCGGTGCATTAGAACTACTCCCTATTAAATTTGTTAAAGTCATTAGCGCGGGAGAAAAAAGAGAATTAGGAAAAAGTTTAATACGTATTACAGAATCTGCTGGAGTAGAAGCCGCACAAGAAGCGGTAGCGGCTGTAGGTCAAAACCTTATTGCGCAACAAGTCTACAAACCAGATCAAAAATTAATCGAAGGGGTAGGAGAACAAGCGGCGTTAGGCGCTTCTGTCGGTGCGATTATACAATCTACTATAGAAGCTTTTCTGCCTAGAACACGTGGTGGGGCTGATAATACTACGAATACTCCGCTACAAATTACTGATCAAAGAGGTGGGATAGCAGGATTACTTCCTTCCCCAGCAATGAACGCTGAATCTGATGCAAAAACAAAAGCGGCAGGTGGTAGGCGACAAGCCACCGCAGATATAAGTAGAATATTAAACACAGAAGACGAAGTAACTCTTGGAGAAATGCAAGACATTGTATCCCGTACTGGAATAACATTACCAGAACTTGATACTATTGTTTCGGCTGAAATGGGCAAACGTGGAAGTAGGTTTGCGGCAAACGCACAGGCCGTGGCTGAAGATGAAGCAACTACACCAGATATTGTACCTACTTCAACGCGCTTGTCTCAAGCAGTACAAGACGCCCTAGGAGGCGGTTCCGCGGTGCAGGGCGCTGCACGTAGGCGGCAAGAACAAAACGCGTTAGAACAAGATAATGTAGCCGCGTTTGAACAACCTGATTTGTTTGCTGCAGAATTAGAAGCCGCGCAAAAAACAAACCCTGAAGCGGCTGCAAAAGACGCTAGACAAACTCCCGAACCTACACCTGATATGTTAGGACCAATAGATTCAGGTAGGGGGTTTAACCCTGAAACTGATTTAGTTGACCGTATCGCTGCGCTTAAAGCGCAAGAAGATAACGCAACTGTACGCCGCAATAATGCTAATGCACGCGAAAAAGAACAAAGTTTTACAGATGCAAAACCGCTTATGGATGCAGCGGCGGCAGCTCCCCGTGAACAAGCTCAAGCTCGACGTGATGCAGTAGTAAATAAATTATTAGCCGCATCTAACACCACTAGCTATACTAACACAGAAAAAAGTTTACTCCGTGGGTTGCAGACTGCAGGTATGCCTCAACCACTTACAGATAAAGAAAAAGAAGCCGCAAAAATGCGGGTGAAAGAAATTAAACAGGGGCGAGTAGTACCCGATAATACTAAAGCTGTATTTACGCCGCCAAATAAAATTGGGCCAAGTATTCCTTCTGCAAATGAAGAGCAGTTTGTTTATGAAAGCGAGAACAATGATTCAATTGACCCCGCAACAGGTAGAGGCCGCGTTTCAGATTCTGCACAAAATGGCGCTCGGACAAGACCCAGCAGTGATCAAGAAACAAATCCCGTCAACCCTGTTCCACCTAGAAAGGAAGGATTGGGACCACCTGTGTCTGGCGCTGGAAGCCCTCCTACAGGAGCAAAGCCAAAGCCAGATTCATTAGGTCAATTCTCGTTTAATTTAGGCGATACTCCTACAAAACCACGACAAAGCCCACAGCAACCTTTAGTTACGCCAAATACAAACGAAGGAAATCAACAATCGTTTGTTTTTCCTGAAGGAAAACTTGATCCACGCGCCCCTGACACAATAAACAAAGCCGCGGTGTTAAAAAATATTTTAGCGACAGGCGGTGTTGATGGGGCTGTTTTGTTTGATGTTAACCAACGTAAAACGAATAAATCTACTCCTCCCCCTAAACCTAAAAAACCTAGAACGAGTAAATCTTCTGGGTTGTCTCCTTACGACAAACAAAAAATAGAGCAAGCGGCAGCACGAAAAAAAGCGGCGTCTTCTCCTGCTGTACCTACCCCTGCAGTAAAACCTGCTCCTCCCCCTAAACCTGAAAAAACTACCGACGAAAAAATACGTACTCTATACGCAGAAGAAACTCCTAAAGCGGTTAAAGAGGAATTTGGAGGAGGAAACGTAGAAAAAACTACTAACCCGTTTAGCGAAGCGGATAACAAAAAAATATTAGAGAAAATATTATCTGGCTTTAACAAAAGCGACAAAGGCAAAAGAGATGTTGCCCCTATTATTGCGTATTTACAAGCTTACGAAAATCCTTTTGACGGTATAAAAATGGCATTAACTGATTTAGCCGTTAGCACACCTATAACAGAAAACTCCCGTATAAACGATCCTATTGCGGCTAGAACCGCCGAAGCGCGTAAATATATGGGGGGAAAACCAGCAAATAAAAGAAATACAGCTCCTGCGCAAAAAGTAATTGATTGGGCAAGAGCCACACTAAGTAAAGATGCAAACGAAAAAATAAACCGAGCACAAAAAGATATAGCTAATAACGCAAAAAGACTTGTGTTTGATAATCGTGGCCCAGATAGAGTTGTTGTTGCATCCGAAAAGAAATTACTTAACGATAGGCTGCAATTAGAAGCTGCAGTTCTTTCAAGCGCAGTCAACCCACAAGAATTAGTAGACAAATACCCAAAACTATACCCTAATGTAGAAGCTGTAGAAAAAGCTATGGCAGAAGAAATGGAAACTTTTGGGATACGTGCGCTTGAACTTGAAACAGACGCAGTTGGTTTGGATATTTTAATTCACCCAGAAATAGAGCAATCCATTCGCGGAAGCGATTTGGGCAATACGCTATCGAAAATTTCGACATTTCATCCCAGCAAAATTATTCGTGGTTTGGCTGAAGTTTACCTAAAATTAAAAGGTACAACCAAGCTCGTCATAAAGAAAAACCTCAAAACAAAAGACGGGCGTCGGGTAGCAGGGATGTTTGATCCCACTGATAACATAATATACTTAGATGCTGACACTGGTATCAATTACCACACGGTAATGCACGAAATGACCCACGCGGTTACAAGTGCCGAAATATCTAACCCTAAAAATGTAGCTGCTAAACAGTTACAGGAACTACTAGATAACATCCAAGACAGTTTAGGTACAGCTTACGGGGCCAAAAACATTAATGAGTTTGTAGCTGAGGCTATGAGCAACCAAAAATTCAGGGAAGAACTCTCTTCTATAAATACTAATGGTGAGCCTATAACCGCTATGCAGCGGTTTATGAATATCGTTAACAATTTCTTAGCTAAGATCACCCAAAAAATACCGTTTATAAAAATAGCCCCTAAATCATTATCGTCTTTAAATGAAGTGGATAATCTAGTTACAGGGTTACTCGCAGTCGCGCCAGAAAGCAGACATGCGGAACAACTTCTTATGGACAGCACCGCGGGGGGCGTAAAGAAATTCTACGACACCGCAATCCTAAAGACTAAAAAAACTATAGACAAAACTAGCCGAGAGGATTTTAAAAACAACGCTAGTGAGTTTTTAACTTGGGCGGGAGAAGGTTCTAGAAGTATGTTTTTGCGGTTGTTGGGATCGCAGAGCCTCGCGGATGTAGCAGATAAGGCGGGGTTTAAGCGTCTTGGTTATGTACTAGACGAAATAATGGGGAAACAACGTGGTGAAATCGCGCTTGAACACGCAAGCGTAAACAATGCGATTACCAAAATGCTGAAAAAATTGGGTGCGGGTACGGCAGAAACCGCGTTTAAACGCAGGGAAATGTTAGACGATATTATATATAGTTCTGATTACGGGGCTACAATATTCCAAGTGGACCCTAGCAAACCCAAAACCGCGTACACTAAAAAAACAGGTAAAGGCAAAGGTAAGTCTTTACTAGACAAAGACGGTAACGAGTTACTGCCTATATGGGAAGCACAACAAAAAATATGGAACGATCCTGCCTTTGGCAAAGAAGGTAGAGAAGTATTCAATGAAATGCGTGCAGTTTACAAAGATCAGTTTAGAAAGCTACGTAAAGTTATCTTAGGGCAAATAGACGAATTAGTGACGGACAAAAAACAAGCCGATAAACTCAAAAACCAAATATTTGCTAAACTCTTTGACCGCGCAGAGTTAGACGTTTACTTCCCCCTTCTGCGTGAGGGCGAGTATGTATTACGTTATGAGGCTAAAAATCCTAAGAAGCCAAGCCAAGCACTGATACTGCAGACGTTCGCTACTAAACGTGAAATGGAAAAAGCAAAAGAATTCTTAGCGGGTACGAACTTATATAAGAACATAAACGAGGCAACTGATTTAACAAACAAGAACACTTGGAAAAAGAGTAGCTCTGCGGCAAATGTAGACCCCAGTTTTGCCCTTCAAACACTAGAAATACTGGATAGGGCGCGGATGAAAGACCCCGCTGACCCAAACAACACCACAAAAATACCGCAAGATGTTAAAGAACAAGTTATGAAGTTGTTTGTAAACTCCTTGCCTGAAACTTCTTTTGCTAAGTCTATTCAGAAACGAAAAGGCACCCCCGGATACATGCGTGATTCTGTGTTTGCTGTAAAATCTAAGGGGTACGGATTAGCAAGCCAAACAACTAAATTTAAATACGGGGCTATACTCCGCAATTACGAAGCTACGGTGCGCGATGAAGCTAAAAAACTTAAAGATGTAGATAATAAGAGCGGCAGAGTTTTCGGGCGTGGCAAAGAGAAATTTCGCACGGCGCGTTTTTTGGAAAACAACTTAACCGCCCCCATTAACGATATAAGAGATGAGTTAATCGGGCGTGCAAAATTTGCGCGTGTAGGAGCATCTAATAAAAACTTTGAGGCTTGGGGTAGAAGAATTAACCAGATGGGCTTTATCTGGACAATCGGGTTTAACACCTCCTCCGCACTGGTTAACCTATCGCAAATACCACTATTCGTTGCCCCTTTCCTCGCGGGAAAATACGGACTGTCTAAAACTAACGCCGCCATACAAAAAGCTTACGGTAATGTATTACTAGGTGGTACAAGAGGTGGAAGTATAAACACCATCACTAATTTCTACGATGTTGTCCTAAAAAAGGATAAAGATGGTAACGTGGTTGAAAGGGAATTTGTACTCCGCAAGGACTTAAAAAACCTACCTGAAGGCCGTGAAGCAGAACTAAAACGCATGGCATTATTAGTAAAAACTGCTTCGGATCGTGGGTTGTTAGGTACTAGTATGTTAGCGGAAGCTATGGGGCTTGATGAAGGCGCTATGGTAAGTAAAAACTCTACATGGTTTCAAAAAGCAGGGAACGTGGCAGACAAAACCGCGGTGTTCTCTGCATTTATATTTAACCACGCGGAACAGGCTAACCGTCAAGTAACGCTAATGTCTTCGTTTGAACTAGCTTTAGACGCCATAACAAAAGGCAAACCCGCTAACGCAACGGACGCTCAAATAGAGGAAGCGGTTAAACGGGCTATCCACGATACTCAGGAAACAAACGGGGGTACTTTTCTGGAAACTGCGCCCAGTATATCACGTGAAGGTGTGGGCCGCATCGCAATGATGTACAAAAACTACGGTCTGCAGATGTACTACACTATGTGGAAGACAGCTAAGATCGCTATTGATAGTGACTTAGGGCCATTTAAAACTTCTACGGAACGCCGGACAGCGGCTAAACAATTAGCAATGCTACACGGAACCGCAGTATTTTTTGCGGGTGTGCAAGGTCTACCTCTCTATGGCGCGTTTCGTTTACTACACAGTATCTTCTTTGAGGAGGAAGACGAGGAAGACTTCAACACTCAAGTTCGTACTGCGGTAGGCGAGGGTTGGTACAAAGGCGCGATCACTTCTGCTACGGGGCTAGATGTTGCAGGACGAATGGCTTTGACAGGTTTGTTGATCCAAGAAAACCGTTATAATAATGATCCATCGCTAGAAGAACAGTTAGCGTTTCATTTTGGCGGTGTAGGGTTCAGCGTAGCGAACCGCATGTACCGAGGCTATAATGATTTAACCTCTCCAGAAGGAGACATGCAACGCGCGGTAGAAAGCATTTTACCTGCAGGGTTGAGCAACATACTACGTGCCTCCCCCATTGGGCGTTACGGGCAAGAGGGTGGAGTATTTACAAGGCGACAAGACCCTATCTATGATGATTTATCAGCAACACAACTAGGTTCGTGGATGTTAGGTTTTGCTCCTGCAGAATATACAAAGCGTCAAGAGCAGAATTCTATGAGCAAGGGTATAGATATCGCAGTGGGTAAAACCCGCACCTTACTTCACAAACAATATTATTTGGCTAAACGTATGCGAGATTACAGTGAGTTAGCTGAAGTCAGAAAAAGAATAAAAAAATTCAACGCAAAGCATCGTGAAGCACGGATAACGCAAGACAGCATTGAAAACTCTATAGCGCAACACAAACGAACTTCACAGGATATGTATAACGGCATAACTTTAAGTAAGTTGTACAGAGAAAGCATTGAAGAACTTAGAGATAAGTGGGAATAAAAAACCCCCCACACTTGGGTAATGTGGGGGGCAAGGGGAGGTAACAGACTACCGGAAGGCGAACCCTCTGTATGGGCATACAATAGTCCGTTACACACCCTCTATCATGTGGTTCTCCATATGCGAAGCCCAAAAACGTTGCGTGAACGCATTTTTTCTACTGCTACGCGGGTTTTTATAGTCCAACACCGCTTTACCGCCATAGTTTGCACCTGCGCTTTTGCTTTCGTAGTATTTATACATGGTATAAACACCGAAGAACCTACTCCCATAGCGTCCCAATCTACAGCAATCCTAACTTCATCGGGGGTTAGATCACTAACCCTAAGCGGTTTCTGATGTACTGCCAAACCCGTTTAACCTCACACAGATTGTCCACGTAGGAGGTAAGTCAAAGGTAGTGCCTTTACTCAAACGCATTTTTACGCGTGTAGCACCCATCTCCTTCATCATACCCTCTACCGTACTAGTGTAATCAATTTTCTGTTCCCCCAACCACGCTTTTAGTTCTCTTGGCTTTATAAAAAACAAACACGTATCTGTTTCAAAACGAGCGACAAACTTACCCCTAGGATCGTTTTCGGGTATAACTAACGCGGCTTCCGCACGCCCATCGTCCGTGCTTTTTAATTTGAGTATACTCCCCCAATGCTCTGTAGCGAACTCAGTAACTAAAGTCTGAACAGACGAACTACTATCATCAACAAACGCCTTAACCCGTTGTAGAGTTTTTACCACCCATTTATACAAACGCTTCAGGTCGTAATTTATTATACCACACTCTTTAGCCGCTAACGCTCCAGTTAATATTACTGCACAACCACCAGACCAGAAGCGGTTTTTGTTATCTAGCCCCGCTGCTTTATCTAGCTTCGCTTTGATACGAGCGTAATTAGCGGCTAATGCTTCCCTATTTCTTATAATGTACTGCACAAACTCAGGACCAAAATGCCCGTAATTTGTTTGCACGTCCTTCAGTAAATTCTCAGACGTCAACGGGTCCACATCTAACAGGGGCATTTCATCCACCCGCAACTCCAACAACCGCTGCATCTCGGCTTTTGTATCACCCTTAACCATAGCCATCTGCGCGTACATACTAACATTACCTGATGAGTACGCTAGTAATCGCCAAGGCTTGCCCCTAACGCGCTCCATATTACCCCCACCCGCCATACGGTTT
>Ga0209535_1000231_pt1 | contig 38128 bp, 46 predicted proteins | sample LinPmetageLP28_FD_184041 | JGI IMG/M metagenome (GOLD analysis project Ga0209535, IMG submission 184041) | Marine viral communities from the Pacific Ocean - LP-28 (SPAdes) (version 2) | ecosystem: Environmental > Aquatic > Marine > Oceanic | place: Pacific Ocean | collected 2009-08-22
GGTTGGAAAGTTTCAAGGTGAAGAAATGATTGATGCTAGAGAATTTGAAGACTTAGCCGGAGAATATCATAGATTGCATAAGACTACTATGGATAGTATCAAAAGAGTATTGGGAAGTCTAGCGAGGGCTTGATATGGATTTGAAAAAAACCACAGCCTCTAATGAAGATTGGCAAACTGTCCTTAAGAGGCGACCTGTTGAGAAAAGAATTCTAAGTAGAAAGGTAGTAAATCTAGGTATGCCGGTTTCACTCGCTAGAGAAATATTAAACAGTCTTACAACGCCGGAAGTTAAAAAATATGGTAGAATGGTAGAAGTGATGCAAGATGAAACTATTAAACAAGCCATTGATGATTATTTAGAAAAGAGACAATCGGCAGATACAAAAATGTCTTCAATAGAAGGAACCACTCATGCCAAGGAAGAGTATTTCACAATTACTCCTAAAGAGGCTAGAGCCTATTCTAGATACTTTTTACATTTATTAGAAACATTGTGACAGTTAAATCTATAACACAGGGACATTAACGAATAAATAAGGGGTGAATGTCATGTCATGGAAAAAGGTTCTAAAAACACAAAAAGAAGAATTCGAAAAGAAACTATTTGGCAATCAAAAGAAAATAGCCGAACAAGCACCCCCAAAGGATAAAATAGACGAAAAAGATTTCAAGGTCTTACAGGCACAGAAAAAAGTAAGAAGTCGTGGTAGAAGTGTTTTTACTAAGAGGTGATTAAAATGTCGTGGAGAGATATTCTAAAAGATGAAGAAGAAAAAATGGCGGGTGCTGTTACCACTACATCTTCTCCCGCTATGTTTGGCACCTCTTATTCTAAAAAGAAGAAAAAGAAAGATAAACTCCTAAAGAATGAAGATAAAAAGAAGGATGAAATTGATATCAATGGAAATCCTGTCGATGCCCCTACCTATACTTTCCCTGCTAAGTTTGAAGAATGGAAAAACAATTGCTCTAATATCACTGATGGTGATTTAGAAACCAAAGGAGTGGGCAACCTTTACAAATTTCTTAAACTGCATTTGAGACAAGAAGACATGATTCGTGATGGTAGCAGAAATAAAGGTAGAGCAGGTAAAGGCACTATGGAGTTTTTGGACAAGATTGAAGAAATTTTGGGCGATGGTAATAAATTTTTTACTAAAGGAGAAGCCAAACTAATTACTCTTATTGCCGAGGATTTGGAAAAATACAAAGACACGGGGAAAGACGCAGGAGGTAGAACCGCAGCCTTTGACCCTGCTTTTATATTATTTACTGATAAAATAAAAGACCCCGATACTGGTGAAGTAATAGAAGAAAAAGAAGTTCAAGGGCATTATAAGACTGATAATTTTGCAGGGGGAGAAGGACAAGGAGTAGAGCCTAGTTGGTTAGCGGGTAAAAATCCACCACACTTGGCACTGTTTTCCGAAACAAGCACTCAATTTTCTAAACCTAAAGGTCTTCTTGCTATCATGAGAGAGGCTGAAGAAGAGTTAGATAAGATTAAACGAGAGCCTAGTAAAATCCGTTTAGACAATTTACCTCCTAGAACCTCGGCTTCGGAATTAGATAAAATACAATCTGTTAGGAGTTACTTCGATAAAGTAATTACAAATTCTGCGCTATGGAACGCCGGTGGTAGACTATTAGTAAACAAAGTTAGACAAGGACTTAATTCTACAGATTTATCTTTAGGCAATTCCGACCAAGAGTTAGTTAGAGAATTAGCAGGTATAGAGAGTTCAAATTCCGACGATGGGCTAATAATTTATTTTGATGCTATGAGATTAACTTCTACTGCTAGTCCGGTTATTGGATTAGTAGATTTAGCCTTAAAAAGAAAATTCAAAGGAAAGGATAAGAAAGCACCAAACGGATATAGAGCGTGGCAGAATGCTAGAAGAGGCGGCTTTGATTATAGAAAAACGGCAAGGGAAAAGTTTGGCGATAGCGTAGATAGCAAGGATTCTAAATATTCTCCCGATACAAAGGTAATTTCTAAGTTATGGCAACAAAATCTTTGGAGGAGATAAAGTGGCCGTTAGCCGAAAAAGGTGCGGTATGTGCCAACACCAAGTTAGAGAAGAATTGGAGCAAATGCTCGACTCCGGAGAAATAACTTGTGATGCTTTAGATGAAAAGTACGGTTGGAGAAGCGGTACTGCTGCCCAACACCAAAGAAATCATATGGGTGAATACAAGATGAGTTCCAATCCAAAATGTAAATTGTGTGTAGACCCAATGAGAAAGCATTACGAACAGGCGATTAGCGAAGGCAGTATTGAAAGTGAAGCAGTTGCTACAGCATTGGACACTACTAAGGAGCAAATCCAAAGACACATGAAACATCATCTTATGCCTATTGTTCAAGAGAGTGCGGCTATGATAATAGCAAGAAAAGAAGTCAATGAAGTTGAATTACTTTCTAACAATGTTTCTAAATTAGATGTAAGATTAGAACAAGTATTCAACGACTTAGGAAATGATTTAGACCCTAAGATGATTGATGCCTTAACTAAGTTAGCAAGAGAGATTAGAGAATCTTTGAAGTATCTTATGGAATTCAAAGGAAAACTTATCCATAAGAGACAAGATACCATTATAGTCCACCAAATGCAGATAGTCCAAGAAGTGTTAGCACAAAACAATCCGCAGATATGGTTAGAGATTAAACAAAAAATGCAGGAGAAGTTACAATGAAAAAATCACCAATAGTAGAAAAATATGAAAAGGAATTAGTGATGCTCATTGAGCATTTAAAAGCGGTTCTTCCTAACAAAAACCTACAAATGACGGAGAGGGTTCTTGAGGACATTAATGAAATGATGAAACTATACAAAAATGCTTTAGATAATAAATTAAGCAATCCTAAAGAACAGACCGAATTACAGGAAGATAGCGATTTAGATTTAAAAGATTTTACAGGTAACTTAGGAAGTTTTAGTTGATGCAGGAGAAATTACAATGAGTTGGAAAGACATAATCAAGGGTAATTGGAACACAGGAAATGTTCAAGGCAAAAGTGGCCCTTATTGGACAGGCCAAGATTGGGCTAATGCTGATACGGGAAAGGCTATTGACTTGTATTGGGGTAGTTACGCTAAAAGCACTCTTAGACTTTCAAAAATCCCCGAATACATAATTAACGATAAATTTAAGGAATATAAAGAGGAAAATGACATAAGCCTACCTCAAAAAGTAAGCAGAAAAAAAATTGAAGAAATGACTCTTGAAGTTCTAAAAGACATTAATAGGCAATTACCTCCCGAACATCGGATTAATTGGAATAAAGTAAATTATAATCAACTTTATAATGCTACTGTTATGTATTCATATGAAACTTATTTAGGAAAGAGATAGATGCAGGAGAGATTACAATGAAATGGAATGATATTCTAAAAGTAAATGAAGATTTACTAGAATCATTAGAATCATACCTTTCAAATATTGAACTTAGCGTTGTGGAAGAGTTTGAGATGACTAATCATATTCTTGATAATACTACTGACCCAGAATTAAAAAAATACTTAGAACAAATAAAAAACAATTTCGGATTAATAATGCAAAACATTGATATGATTGAAAAATATCAAAAAGAATTAAATTCTAAAAATAATAAAATGCAGGAGAGATTACAATGACTTGGGAAGATATAATTAAACACCGCCCTAAAGATAAGGAAGGTAATTATATCACTGTTGTACAAGAACATGCTAATACTATTCGTGAATGGTTAGAAAATAATAAAGAACATAAAGACCATAATATTATCGAGATTATGTTTAACCTATGGAAAGAAGAAGATTTTGTTAAAGGCGAGATTTATGATACTTTAAGGCTCATGGCAAAAAAGAAAGGGTCTTACACTTTATACAGGTGAGGAATTATGACTTGGCAAACTATTTTGAAGATGCCTGTGGCTTCTAATAATACAATGGTGGCCTACAATTTAGTAAACCAAGCGCAATTCGAAAAATACCTACAAGAAGTTAAAGATTCTTTAGCAAGTGGAGACGCAAATGAGGAAGGTTCTCTTAATTCATTATCTAATTTGCTTAGACAGGTGGGAACAAATCAATTATCTTTAGAAAAATTCATAGAACAGTGGTCAAATTCACCACACATGGACTTAACTGTGCCGCAAATTCAAGAAAATCTAAATAAATTAACAGAAACACTACAATTTTTAACAAGAAGTGAGATTCTAAAACTAATTGAAGAGGCCATTCGGTACAAAAATGAAAGTAATCACACAAAAGTTAAAGAAATTTTATCTAGAATTGATAAGTATGGTTCTCTAGGAGTTAGAACACTAAACAAGCAACCCAAAATTAAAGCCAAACTGAAATATTTACGGTTGGATGCTGAAAAATCCTACATTTATTTCAAAAATAGCCCACCTACGAAATCACAAATGGAAAAATTTGCAGAATTGTTGGGAGGAAAGTCGAACCAAGGGGCTGCCAAGGTGGAAGGAGACATTATTCTTGTAAATGTCAAAAGTCTTAATGAATTTACTAAACTTTTACAGCCAAATATAAAAAGAAATAAAAACGGCGAGGTCGAAGTCTTAGATAATGATAATACTGTCAAAGAAAAGGCACTGGCTTTGAAATTATATAATGAATTTAAAGCAAGTAATGGTATTTCGCTTAATATTGATTCAAAATCTGTAGAAATAGACCCTAAAAAGATAGAAGCCACTACCTTAGCGGCTAAAGAAGTAAAATATATTGTAGTCGAGCCTTTTACCTCCGATTCAATCAAAAAATACATGGCAGTTATAGATAGAGTACAAGGAAAAGTCACTTCCTTTAAGCCTAAAGGCTTTAGAGAAGATGATAGGACACTCATTCGCTTACCTAGTATTCTATTTTTGGAAAAGGGTAGTAAAAAGAGTTTCAATTTCAATCCTTATGCTGAAATAGTCATAGAGAATAAATTTCAATCTACTACATGGGCGGATGTTTTCTTTGACAAAGTTAGGTCGTATGGTAGTCTTAGTGTTACTGATGCTAGGACTCTCATAGTTGAAGATATTGCTAGAACATTACCAGTTATGAATAAATCATCTAGTGAAGAATATAACATACCCCTAAGAATATTTAGAACCGAGATAGAAAATGTAAATTTAGAGTTTGATAAACTAAAAAAGAAAGTATATGATGTTTTGAAGGAAAGAGACACCGCAGAAGAATCAGTGAGAGGTACAGTAGACACCTTGAGAGAGGAAAGATACCAATTTCTAAAAAATAAATACACTATCAAGGAAGCAAAGGCCATCAAAAGACACCTTTTAGCCGAGGGCTTTCCGGAAGAAGAAATAAAAATAGAATATTATCAAAGAGGCTCTAAGGCTGCTTATGAAGGTAGAGAGTACGATAAACAGGGCAATGTTGTTAGAAATGCTGATGGTTCTATCCGTCTTAAAGAATATGATGGCGCAGATAGAGCAGATAGTGCTAAAATTCTACTTTTAGATGAATATACTGATGAATTTACTGAACTTACTTTTGATGAAGCGGCGAAACAAGAGGGCATAGAAGTAACTACAGCACAAAAAACTAGCGATGTGAAAGAAAAAATTTCTAGTAAACTGACGGAAATCAAAGAGGAGTTAGAAACAAGTAGAAACTCAGTAGAAACTTCAAAAGACCCCGAAAGACTAAAAAAGAAAATTGAAAGGTTAGAAAAGAAAATGAAGGCTTTAGAAAGTCAACTCAAGGAAGACCTTGATAGAGATATAGGGGAAGCCACACAAAAATTAAGAAACCAAATAAATTCTAAAGGTAACTTTCCTACTTTCTTGATTGATTTTGCTAAAGATAATAATCTAATGGAACATGCTACTTCTCTTAAAAGAGATAAAACTGCATTAAATATTATCAGCGCAGAAAGAAGTTTGATTTTCTTGGCCAGTATTAACGCCATAAGAGAAGACCAAGTTAAAAAATCATTTAAAGTAATAGATGCCAATATCAAAAGTAAGCCCGAAATAGCAAAAAAAGAAGCGGAAAAATTAAATGGCAAAATGGCTGACATACTAAATAAGGCGAGAGAGGACATAGTTAAGGGATTCAAAGTTACTTTAGAAAACTTGGCAGAAAACCCCGAAAAGTTCGAAGATACCATGGTGAAACAAGTTCTAGATAAATTATCACAAACGGGATTACTAATTAGGAGAGAAGAACAATGAAAGTAAAATTTGAAGAAGATGAACTTAAATTCCTAAGTGATGCTAATAGAATTCAAGCAAGGGCTATTCGTGGAAGGCTGTTAGCCCCACATATAGAAAAAATAGAACAAGAAGCCAAGGAAAAATATCCCGATAGACCAAACCAAGAGGCAGAAGAAACTAAACAAATTCTAGAAGACAGAAAAAAATACATAGCCAAAGAAAAAGATGAACTGGTTAAAGATTTAGGAAAGCAGATAAGAGGCTTAAAGGGTGGAGGAACTAGAACTATTATAGAAGGAAAACTAGGCCAAATAAAATCTGTAATTAAACCACTATTAGATATGAATATCTACATAGGCGGTGCTTTGGTTGATTATAATGATTTAGTAAAAATAAGGCTTGCTAATAGAACTAATGTCGATATTAGAAATCCCGATATATCTTTATTGGAAGATGAAAATTTAAAAACTGCTATTAGAGCATCATCGCAAAATGACAAATTAAAAATATTAGCAGAAAATTATGATACTGTTATTAGTTTATTAGAAGACAATATGCAACAAGATTCGGGAGAAATAATAGAAGTTAAAAATTTCCCAGTTAGAAAGTTTTTAGGTGTTGCTGATGTATCTAAAAAAACAACTAGAATAGCAGTTTATGACTTTTGGAATAGCGTAGTTGGTAAGTTTGACGAGTTTAAAACAAACACAGAAGAACTGTTTGACAACTTTGGAAAATTAAATCTACCCGATGAAGCAATGGATACGCTAGAAGATATTTTAAAAATAAACTTAGATGAGTTACAGTATGTGGCTTATTTTCCAAAAGTTGACAAGAGATTTACCAACCGTAGACAAAAGTTTTGGAATATTTTATTTAACATAATGGTTGCAGAAGATTTGTTTGATAAAGATGCTATGGAAGAAAGATATGAAGACGACCCTGCCAGTTTTTCCGATGTTAATCAAGAATTAACAAGTGAACTAACAAGTAGTATTTCTAGCGGTGGAGATGGGGGAGGACAAACTCTATCCGGAGAAAGTCTAGGAAGATATAAGACAGAAACTAATCAAGGGTTTGAATATAAAGGAGAAGTTCAATCCATAAGAGGCATAGCAGACCCTCTTCTAATATATGAAGATAATACTAATAATAAATTAGTCGCCATATCCGAACAGGCTGAATTAGAATTATTAGATTTATTAGAAGAAATAGAGAAAAGCCTTTCCTCTAGAGAGAGTATGGATGGAGGAGTTGTGGCACTGTCCATAAATACTCAATACGATTTGAAAAGATGGGTTAGTGAGGTGGAAGATACCACAGTTATCGAACAAGAGGATTTAGATAATAATGAAGCCAACATAAGTATAGAGTCTTACGCTTTACCTATTTCAGTGATGTCTAATAATTATTTTGCCGAAAGTTATACTGGGGATAGTTTCGAGGCTGCGAATGATACAAAAATAAGTTTGGATAACTTAGATAAAATTAAAAATTTCTTTGAAGATTTGTATAAGATTTTATCGGATGATATCTTTAGAGAAGAAGTAGGTGTTAGGTCTTCTACTGGTATGCGAGGTAGTGTAATAGATAGAAGAGAAAGAGGTTCATTCCAAGTTGCAGAATTTCCAGTTCCGCTACAAAGAGGAGGCCAAATTAGAGAAGAGATAATGCAAGGAGTAGCGGATTCTCTAAAGAAAATGATGGAATCAGCAGTTGAATATTTCTTTAATCCTCTTTATGCCGGTTATCTTCCTATATCTATGCCAACCTTCGGCAGTAGCATAGGTACTAAAGTCTTCCAACTATTAAGTTTGGATTTGGGTGTAGAAACAGTTCTTTCCGAGTCGTTAGAGATGTCTTTTGAAGGTACTTTAGAAGAGGCCACAGCAGACAATTTGGCTAACATAGCAGACTTCTTAGATAATATTTTTGACAGTGGTGTTAAAATAGATAGAATACTTATAACAGATGGTGAACAGGCAGCAGGTGCTTTAACTGACATATTCGGTAAAGAAGAACAAAATAATAATTACTGTGCGGCCATCATCTATCACTTTGCTAAAGAATCAATGGAAGAAGAGGAATTAGAAAAGTTTGGCAAAAAGAAATTTAATAGAAAAACCCTCAAAGAAAGGTCTATGGAATTTTATAAACAACATGGTCAAAGAAAACCCTTCCCAGTTTTTGCCTTACCTTATTGGTTAGATAAGAATCAAGGTGCATTAACAAAGGATAACACTAAGAGAAAACACTACAATAGATTAAAAGATTTATTTGAGAGTGTCCAAGTAGACTTACCTGTACTATTACATAAGATGTTGAAGGCTCATGACATCATTAGACAACAATTAGGCAAAGAGGTTGTACACGGCAGGGCTGTTTTTAATTCTAAAGGGATAACTGGTTTAATTAGTAAAATGCAAGTAGAGCAACAAGTTGATTTAAGTGTTCACGAAGTAGAAAAAATAGTGCTAGGTGAGGATTCACATGCTAACATTTCTAAAGAATATGGTATAAGCGCAGACCAAGTTTATCTTATTAAGGCAGAATTTAGGTGATGAGTTTGGAAGAAATATTAAACAAAGCAAAATTTAAGATACCCAGTGAAGCGGCAGATAAAGCATTTGCTATGCTGAACTTAGGTGATAAGTTTAGATTAGATTATAACGAGTATGAAGAATTCTATGAAAACTTGCTTAAGAAATTAGAAACTCAAGGCTCTAAAAATGCAGTTACTAGAGTTTTTAGAAACATGGGAAAAAAAATGTCTAGGAAAATTAGCATGAGTATGAAAGGAGCCGCCACTAGAGCAGGATATAGGCAACTCCAAGATGGAACTTTTGATAGAACATTAGGTAAGTCTTGGCAAGAAATATTAAAAAAGAAAAAGAAGACTAAATACAAAGCCCCTGCCGGTGTATATACTAAACCGAAACTAAGGGAAGAAATACACGCAACTTTACTTAATGAAAATACTCATGGAACTGCTAAGGGTGAATGGTCTGCTCGTAAATCTCAAGAACTGAATAGAAGATATCAAAAGAGAGGTGGCGGTTTTGTCAATAAAAAGTAATTGGTGGAATATTCTTAAAGGTTTAACCGATAAGCAAAAAGATATGGATAGATGGAATAAACAAAATTGGCAACCTCTTGGTGATGGAAAAGATGATAGGTTAGCCCCCGAAGCAGTAGCAAATGCGCTTACAGATAACCAAAAAGCATATGAAAACAGAAAGAAAAAGGAAGGAAAGAAAAAAGGAAAACAGCATGTTCCTAGAAGCAAGTCGGCTAAAAAAGAATATCGTAAAGTAGAAGGTAGATAATATGAAATGGAAAAATATACTAAAAGCACCGCCCTTAACACCCGAAGAAGAAAAACTAATTCAAGAAGAAATGCGCTTTAGAAATGTAGACCGCCAAGAGGCTGAAAGAAGAGTTAGAAGAAAAGCAAATAAATCAGGTCGAAAAAAACAACCTACTTATGAAGACTATATGAGTTCCTATAAAGAAGATATTGAATCTAAAATTCTTGCTGAAATTAAAAAGGAAGGCGGGGCATTGGGTATGAAAAATCTAAAACAATTTGGTGAAGAGGCAGAAATCAAAAGAGTCTTAGACAAATTAGAGAAAGAAGGTAAAGTCTTCATACACCAAGATGGAGACATTTACACACATAAACCCAAGTGATATTATGTCATGGACTAGCATTCTAAAGGTGTCATTTCTAAGTAAGAACTTCAAAACATCAAAAAAGTCTCTATTAGAAGTTGTAGAGGCTATGCCTAAAGGACAGGTATTTTCGCTAAATGACTCCAAAATAAAAAATGAGTTTATAGAACAACTCGTTAAAAATGGAACTAGACGCAACAATATAAGCACTAAAAGTTTCGAAAGCGTATACAGAAGATGGGCTATGATGACAGGTCGTAAAATACTATCAAATTCACCATTAGTTAGGGAGCATTTCAAACCTAGTGGTTCTAAAACAAGTCAATTTATAAGGATATGATAACATGAGTTGGATGGATATTCTCAAGAAAATAAAGTGGCAAGGTACACTTTCTAGTAAGAAAAAAGATATGCTTGAAAGAAGCCCAAAAATAAAAGTAGATATTCCTAAATTAAGTTACCCACAAGAAGAAACAGAAATACCTGCTATTCTAAAAATAATGGAAAAGAAAACACTTGATTCGAAACAAATGAAAGATGCAGACCTTAAACCTGAAAAAGAAATGTTTGAAATCGTTGGTGCAGATAGAAATGAGTATGAAGATTTTATTAAGGATATTAATTATTATGTTATGTCACTAAAGATGAAATACCAAAGACCTAGACCATACGAAATTAGCGATAAAATAAAATCAACAAAAACTACAACAGACGATACACCTTCTTTTCCTAGTGGGCATTCTATGGCGGCTTATGGTTTAGAAAGAATATTAAGTAAAAAATACCCAAATAAGAAGAAAGAATTAAAACGAATGGCTGATAGAATCTCACTATCTAGAGTGCAAATGGGTAGTCATTACCCTAGCGATATAGAAGCAGGAAAGAAATTAGGATATCTAATAGGTGATGCTTATGAGTAATTGGATGGATATTCTCAAAAAGAAAAAACCAAAGAGTCCTAGAAAGAGGGCATTGGAAAGAGCAAAGAGTAAAGGTCTTTCCGGATTAAATAGCCCACAATCACTAAGAGATGATAAAAGCAAGTCTCACCATGTAATGGCTTGGGATGCTAAAGGTAAGAAAGCAAAATACATTAAATTCGGACAAAAAGGAGTCAAGACAAATCAAACCAAAGGACAAAGAGAGGCTTTTAAGTCCCGTCATGCTGAAAATATTAAGCGTGGGAAGATGTCGGCGGCGTATTGGGCTGATAGAGTAAAGTGGAGTCCAAGTAAAACCAAAGAAAAGAAAAACAAAAAGTGGCGGAAGGGGAGTTAAAATGGCAACTGAATATACTTCCCCAATACAAGAGTCACCCGAAAGTATCTCAAGACAATTGAGAATTGATTTCAGTAAAGCCCCATCGCTCCATGCCGCTATTAATAGAGTGATTCCTGTTTTAGAACAATATGCATTTAAAGATAAGAAAAGAGCATCTAGATATAAGAAAGTCGCTCAAGGATTAAGGAATGTCTCAGCAGAAATTAAAAGTTTAATCAAGGAATACGAGTGATATTATGACTTTTAGAGACATGCCTAGAGAAGAATTAGTTTCTCTATGGAAAAAAACAGAAGACGAACCTTTTCCCTCTAATCGCTCAGAAAACTCACCACTAGATTCTTTTTATCCTATTGAAAACTATATAGTTTTATTTGATGGCGAGAAAATTGTTGGTGGCCTTGGTTATTCTAAAAAAGATAATTTTACTTTAAGGGGAGGAACTTTTGTTTCTTCTAAATATCAAGGAAAGGGCAACTTCAAAAAAATAGCATCGGAAGCAAATAAAAGACTCTCGGAACCTTATATTGCCTCATTCAGCAGTACCACCATGCCTAACGAAGAATGGATTAAAATTAATGAAAATAAGGGATGGACTATGAACCCTACTGATGAACAGTTAGGGGCTTATGGTAATAATGCCACTGTTGCTGGTTTTAGAAAGTATTACGATAACCATCCTAAAGGCGCAACATGGGGAGTTAAAGGATTACCTGTTTCTAAATGGTTTGGTATTCTTAAGAGGTAATCCTATGGAATTAGAAGCATTTAATTTCGAACATCGAATGGATATGGAGTTATCTAAAAACTCATTTCCTTATTTCTTTCAAAATGTATTGGGTTTTGATTTTCCCTCTTATATTCAAGAGTGGCATAGTTTAATGGAATCAACTCAAAGAACTGTAATTATTTGTAGTCGTGACCATGGAAAATCAGTCTTCATGCATGCTTGGGTAGTATGGAAATTAATTTTTGAAGAACCGCCCTATCAAATGTTATATATTTCTTCCAACCAAAAGCAGACTTTGGTTCACATGAGAGATATAGATAAGATGTTTACTCACCCTATGCTTAAAAAATACAAACCTGCTAGGGGTTGGGCTATTGGAAACATCACATTAACTAACGGTAATCAAATCCTAGAGCGTTCAGTAGGTTCACAGATTCGTGGTCTTCACCCTCAAGAAATTGTTATTGATGACCCTTTGAAAGAATTCAGCATGACTGGTATTCAAAAGGTTACAGATTGGTTTTATGGTGACATGATACCAACACTTCACCACACCGCTTCGCTAAGAGTTATTGGTACTCCTTTTAGTTATACAGATATATATCAACAATTAGCGGAGAACCCTGCCTATACAGTTAATACTTATCCTTGTCTTAATGCTCTTAATGAACCTCTGTGGCCTGATAGATGGAACTATGAGGCACTAATGGCTCGTAAAGCGGAAGTAGGCTCTATGATGTTCACAAGAGAATATATGTGTGTTCCTATTTCTACTGGGACTTCTCTTTTTAATCCGGAGCATTTGGATAATGCAAAGAACAAAGATTTAGTTTTGAAACCTCTAAAGCGTGAGGGCTACAAATATTTTGTAGGAGTAGACCCCGCTATTTCTACTGATGGCGACTACAATGTAATAACAGTATTAGAAATGGATGAAGAAGAAAACAAATCCATAGTCTATATTGATAGGGCTAAAAATGTTCAATTCCGAGAAAATATACAGAAAGTACAGTTGATAGGAAAGTTGTTTAGACCGGAAGCAATATTATTTGAAACAAATACATTCGCTAAATCATTTACTCAAGAACTTAGACAAGTGGCTGATTTGAATGTTCATGACTTCAATACTACTAGGAGAAAAAAACAAGAGATTATTCTAAATCTACAAATGACTTTGGAGAATGGTAAGATGAATTTTCCTTACGGAAATGAAGAGAGCCGAAGAGTAACTGGTATTTTAGCGGAAGAATTATCTATGTTTGCTATCACTGAAAGAGGTAAATTTGAAGGAATAGGAGCGCACGACGATATGGTTATGAGTCTAGCCTTGGCAAATGCCGCAACTTATCAAGCGACTGATAGTTTTATTTTACTAGATGATATGGGCTTGTTTGAGGATTCTAAACCGAAAGGTAGAAATACAAATTTTAACCCAATGGGATTGAACTTCTAAGGTGATGGTATGACAGAACAAGCAGAAAAATATCGCCAAGCGGCTGAACAAATGAAAAGGTTGGCTGAGTTAGATGAAGAAGAAAGTGAAATAGTTAATGAAACAGAAAGACAATTGGGTATAGAATTAAAAAATATCTTTCATAATCAAGGTGTTTTATCGGAGCATGAAGAAATAGTAAAATTATCTAATCATTATAATATAAATGCTAGTGAGGCTAGAAAACAGTTAAATATATTTCCCGATGAATATGTTGTACAAGAACGAAGTGTTCCCGACTTAGTTAAAAAAATGAGAAAGGCTAGAAGAAAATTAAAGGGAGAGCATAGAGAAAAAATGACGAAAGCCATTGATACGATGATAGATGCTTATGCCGACCATTTACAGAAATGTATAGGTTCGATTACATGGCTCTCCGACTACACTATTCCCCTATCTAAAATGAGATACAATGAGAAAGATTTATACAAATTAAACAAAATGAAAAGCACTGACTTACGAAGAGAAACTATTGATTGTCTGTGTAAGTATTGGGAAGCGGAACTAAAACAAAATGGAATGGCCTACAGTCAAGAGTACAGTGATTTACACAAAGAAATGGTAAGTGCTAAAAAAGGGTTTAGAGGGGCAATAAATAAAATTACCGACCAATCTATAACTAAAACAAAAAAAGAAATGCAAGAGGATTTCATACTGAAGACTGTTTGTGAGAATCAAGGAATTTCTGCAAAACAAATACATGAGAAAATGCCATCTACCCTTTTCAAATTAAGTAGTCCTAACTCTATATCTAAATCTATTAAGAAATTAGATATCACCTCCTACAAGGGGTCATACTACAAAATGCCTTCAATGATTAAGAAGAATATATGGGCGTATACTGCGGCATTCATTGACTCGGATGGATTTATAACTTTAGATAGAAATATGAATCCTAGAGTAGGGCTTGTAGCAACAGGAGAAAGAGGCAAGGCTTTCATGCAAGAGATGCAAAAATCCATCGGCTATGGTAAAATGCATTTAGACCAAAAATCTCCGCAAAATACTAGGCTGATTAATAGATTAAATTTTTATTCACAAGGTGATGTTAGGGATTTACTCACTAAATGCCTCCCTCATTTTAGATTGAAAAAAGGCAATGCTAAACTTTTGTTAGAATTAATACGGATGAAAAAATCTCATAAGAAAACCGAGTGGTATAAGGGTCGTTGTGATGAAATATTTAAACTAATGAAGTGGGAGAATCATAAAGACCATGTAGGATATGACTGGCTTAAAGAGGGTATTTATCTAACAGATATAGCAAAGTTACAAGGCAATTGTAAAATGTCCACTATGGATTCATTAGAGCAAATAGGAGGACTAATAGTTTGAGTATCGAAGATTGGGTTGAAAGTAAAAGAAAACTTGAGTTCAAATATTGCGGTAGGTGTTTTACTTCTAAGAATGTTCATCCATTCGGTTTCTGCAAGAAGTGTTGGGAAAAAGCAGGAAAACCTAGATGAAGGTTTTATAACCGATGTACTTTGTGGAAAATCTAGGGGTGTAGTCAATGGCAGATGAAAAAAGACGATTTAAACTATCCAACCTGTTTAGGCGGCAAACCCCCAAACCTGCGGACAGAACCGTATATAATATGGGAATACAAGAAAGACAACAGCATCATATGATTACTGGGCCAATTATTTACAATCTAATAAATCAGTCTGTGATAGCGAGAACTTGTATAACTCAATTAAAGCAGGAAGTTTTTAGGCGGGGCTACATATGGGAAAAAGCCTATGAAGCAAGATGTAATGAGTGCGGGAAGGAGCATCGACGACCTGTTCAAGAATGCCTAAGATGCGGCTCAACTAATTTGAAAAAGCCGGATATAAAACAATTAGAGTATGCTGAAAGGTTTATAGAAGGATATGTGAATAAGTCCGAACAACTATTCATTGATGTCTTACAGGAACTAGAAGATGATTTGAATATTATGGATGATGCATACATTGTTTTAGTCAAAGAATATTTTATTGACGGTAATGGTAAGATTAGAATGCATCGTATCAAAGAACTATATCGAGGCGACCCTGTTACTATGTTTATTTACGCTGATGAGTTAGGACAAAGAGGCACGAAAGGTTTCACTTGTGTTAATCATAGAGATAAAATAACTACTGACCCTCATGAAATATGTGACCAATGCGGAGGAAATATGTTTCCTGTTCATTATGTAAATAGAGCAAACGGTACAGACCAACATTTCTTACAAGGGGAAGTTCTACATTTTAGTAAATATAGTCCATCTAGGTTATACGGAATGTCACCAGTTGTGACATTATATAATAACATAATGACATTGATTGCCATGGAAAATTATGTTAATTCTTCTTATACTAAAAGCAGAATGCCTAGAGGTTTACTGGCGGTTCAAACTAGAAATATGGATTCTATGCGTTCTTTTTGGCGTTCAGTAAAAGAGAAAATGGAGTCCGACCCTCATTTTATTCCTGTTATGGGAATAGAGTCCGAAGGCGGAAAGGGAGCAGTAGAATGGATTAAATTCATGGACAGTCTAAAAGAGATGGACTATGTTTCCGTAAAAGATGATTTGCGAGACAGAATATCAGCATTCTATGGAGTAAGTAAAGTGTTTATGGCTGATAACACCACAAGTGGTGGATTGAATAATGAAGGTATGCAAATACTTGTAACTAACAGGGCAGTACAGAAGGCACAGACTGTTTACAATAATTATGTCTTTCCCTTCCTCATAAAACAATTTGGAATTACTGATTGGAATTTAAAACTACCTCCGAGTGAAGAGGAAGATGAAATAGCAGTAATAAGAAAAAGAGAATTAGAAGTCGGCATAGCAGGGCAAATAAAGAACTTGGGTTTTGATGTTGATATGGATGAAGATGGTAATTTTACTTTCTCTAAACCGGAACCCAAAGAGCCTGTAGAAGGTGAAAAGGGAGAAGAAGAAGTTCCATTTGAAAAAGACCCGTATGCAGGAACAAACATAGATGCTTCGCAAATGGGTCAATTACAAGAGCAACAGTTAAGTAAACCACAAGAGAACCCACCAACATCAAGAAGCAAACCTTCTATGAATAGAGGGCCGGATAAAAGATTAACAGGATTACCTGAAAATGCAGGAAATCAAAATGTAGATACAAGAACAGAAAGAAGAGTTGGTTAATATGACAGAAGATAGTAAACAAAAAGAAATTAGATTAAGAAAGGAATTGGCACAGGTTAAGGCAATGAATGCTAACTCAAGTGCTAAACTAAAACCTAGTAGGGATTTTACAGTAGGAATACCTGCTGATACTTCCGTAAAAAAGAAACTGCATTCAGCAGGCATACCGGATGTAATTACCCTACCTCCCAAGCAAAAGAATAGAAAAGAAAACATTCCATTCTAAGGTGATACTATGTTTTTACAGTTATCTAAAAATAAATCACTACTATATGTATTGAGCAAAGTAGAATTAGATGACGAAACTGCTGAATTAGTAAGGCAGGAAGCAACCGCTACTGATATTAAAAAGTCTTTAGAAAGAAATATTAACTCCAATAATATGATATCCTATAGAAAATATATTCAAAAAGCAAAAGACGAAGTGGGTAGTGTTAGTGACAGTGAAGAAGAAGACTATGTTGCGCCTAAAGATAATATTATTTCTTTAGAAAGAGATAGGGAAAGAAATATTCGAAGCGGAGAGAATAGAGATAAACTAATTCAAGAACAAAAGGAAAAAAGAGCATTTACTGAAATATCAGTAATCTCGGACTCTATAGATGATATAGAGAATCTTTTGAAAAACATAAAACTATCTAAAGAAAAAGGAAATCTTACTGCTACAGATTGGAGAAAAAACTATAGAACATTCGGAACTAATGAAAACAGGTCGGAAAGAATCATAAATTTAATGAACTCTATTAAAAGACAGCCACAGTTTCTATTAAATAAAAATAAAGATATTTTACAAAGAGGTATTTTAACATATAATGAAAATGAAATAAATGTTGCTGAGTTGAGTAAGAAAGTAGGAGAAATACTCAATTCCACCTTTGATGTTGAAGGAACCCAATACAATGCTATTGAAATACTGGTTTATTGTCATACTACTGTTCATGGTAAAGAACCCGCTAGTATGGTTAATCGACCACAAAGAAAAGAGGAAATGTTAGGAGCAATGTTTGGAACACAAGGTTTTGATGCCGGAACTGAAATAGATTTTAGAAAATACCTACCTAAATTTAGAACGGCTATTCGTAATCTAAACAAGATAGATTCCGAGAAAAAACTTTTAGAAGATAGACTAAAGGAACTAAAAGACATTTCTGAGGATGATGAAAAAATTATCGCTAATAAAATTAGAAGACTACAACAAGGACTTAATGAATTAATAAACACAAAAAGGTCTAAAACCAAGAATAAGGATGATAAAGTAAAACAACTTCTTGCTCAATTAAGAGATATAACAGATAAGAATAATCAAGATAAGTACATTAAAGAAGCCAAAATAGACTTTATGGATAAAGTAGAAGAAGAAACTACAAAACTAAATGAACTCATAGAAAAGGCTGATTTTGTTAGTGAAGCAAAACCAATCATAGAGCGATTAAGTAGTCTCTTAGGTAAACTAGATAGAGAATCTACAGTCTCTAAAGATGTTAAAAAGAAAATAACCAGTGCGGTTGTAACAGGGGTTAGAATGGCTAAAACATTAAATCAACTAGTTAAGGACTTTGATAAATTGGAAGATAAATTTAGAAAAGGACTTAAGGATTATATTGAAAGTTCGGGAACTGTACAATTATCTAGTGGTTTTGGTTCAATAACTTTTGATGAAACCGCAATGGTGTCTTCGGATAGTATGAAATTTGTTAATACTTACAAAGAACTAGAAAATAAATTAAACATTATAGAAAATATGTTGGAGTGATTGAAATGACATGGGATTATTATGAAGAAGGAAAAGAAATACTTTTCAAAGAAGAAAAGAAAAAAAGCCCCAAAAGAATACTAGATTCTTTAGATGCTAGGGGAAGAAAAACCTTAAAGAAAACTCTACAGGCGGCTGAACCAACAGAATTCTTTGGCCAAGATTTTACTAAATTAGGGGATTTAATTAACTCTTTAAAGGAATTAGATTTAATGAAATCGGATAAGAAATTGACTAAAAAAATGAAATCAATGGATGAGCGCAACATTGATATTGTAGCCACGGCTACCAAACTTCGTAAGGAGTATGAATTATTGTATCGTCAGTTACGAGACTTAGTATATCCTAGTGGCAAAAAGGAGAAATTACAATGACAGAAGAACGAACAATAAATGAAGAAATGCTAGAAATAGTTAAGGCACTAACTGAAAAAGTAGAAGCATTAGAAAAGACAATTTATGCTAAAGACAGCCTACTCATGAAAGCAGGATATGTTGTTACTGATAGTCCTTCTCCTGTTGTTACTACTACTATTGGTGGAGAATCATCAATAAATAGTGTAGCCAATATGGATTGGAGCGACATTCACAAAATGGTGGAAAAGGCAGGTGGACAATAATGCCCGAAAGAGTAACAAAGGAAGAAAGAAAAATAAGCATGGCTATAGAAAAGGCTAGAAACGCTAAAGAAATGCTATACCAATCCTTAATGGATAATAATAGAAGCGAATTAAAAGATGAATCTGAAGCAGTAAAGGTAACAAGGCCAAAAGCAGAAAATGTAAATCTAGAAATGAAACCGCAAGGAAAGCACTCCGGCGTTGGTTTAGATAGCCACGCTACTGCGGGTGACAGTTTAAAAAAAGCAGACAGAAAAATATTAGGATATGATGTAATATATTTCAAAGATGGAAAAAGAAAGGTTAAGTCTTTTAGAAATCAAAAAATAATACCTGTAAGAACAGGAAGGGGTGTTAAAAATATGCCTGATATTCAACCTGCAAAACTTTTTGCCTCAAAAAATGATGCTAATACAATAAAGACCATTTATGAGTGATGTAATATGCCTCTCCTTATTGAGAAGGATAAGCAACCTTCGGTAGAAATACTTAGACTATTTGAAAAAACTAGAGTCGCTTATTTATCTGCTAGAGCCGACCCCACAGAATACGGGGCAAGATGGTCTAAAGCAGTAGAAATGATTATTGAGGGATATGAAAAGTTAAACCCAGTAGGTAAAGAACTTAAGAGATTTATTGATGAAGAAGATTTAAAAAATAAAGACACTAAAAATCCTGAAAGCATCAAAGCCCAAAAATTATTTGAAGATATTAAACTCTTAAGATACTCTTCAAAAATTGTAGCCGACCCTTTTGCTGATATGTTCAAAAACAATGTTCTTGAAGAATTATTAAGTAATCCGGAGACTATGGTTAAATTTGTACATTATGCATTAAGAAGCGATAATAAAGCCCTTTCAAAGGATATACTGGCAATAAAAGACATGCAAAGTGACACAATAACGCAGGGTCTTGAGGGATTAGACCTAGAGGCAGACGACATAGGACTCTATATTACCGAACATTATGGGGATGGCAAAGATTCCAAAGAAGTCGAAGGTAAGGTAAGTGCCGCTATGGATATTCTAGAAACCATTTACTTTTCTAGGAATGATAAAGAAGACTGGGAAGACTTGAAAGACATCGAAAAGAAAGGAGTAGAAGAAACAGAAAAAAAATCTCTCTCACACTTTATTGTGCCTAACAAACCAATGTATAGAATTTTTGACATACAAGATATAGAACAATTGAAGGGTTTTAGTGGAGACTGGTATATTCAAGAAAAGTATGATGGGATGAGAGTTCAATTACACAAACTAGACGGTTCTGTGAAAATATATTCTTACAATGAAAAAGACATCACAGATAAGTGCAAGGCACAGGTAGAAGAACTAAATAAAAAAGAATATGGGGATTGTATTCTAGATGCTGAACTTATACTATTTGATGATGAAGAAGCACTACATAGAGCAGACACTATTGCCCATGTTTTTAAGAATAAATATAAAGATGCTAAACTAAGATGTCATGTGTTTGATATAATGAGACACGAATCTCAAACCTTGACAGACGAAGAATTAGAAAACAGAATGACTATTCTATTCAATAACTATTCTGCTAAGAGTGGACAAGCAATTGCGTACCCATCTAAAAAAGATACTAGACAAGCAGACAATATATCGGATTTAGAAAAATATGCAAAAGAAATGATGGAAATACCGACAGCAGAAGGAGTAGTAATAAAAGACGCTACTTCTACTTATTATATTGGCACTAAAAAGAATCCTAAGTGGATAAAGTGGAAAAACTTTGTTGATTTAGATGTAATAGTGTTAGATAAAAATAAAACGAAGAGTAATTTATTTTCTTACTCTGTTGGTGTCGGCCCCATTTTAGAAGAAATTGATAACCTAGTAAAAATAGATGGTCAAAATTATATGAATGTAGGAAAAGCATTAAACACTAAAATTAATGTCGATGTTGGAGATATAATAAGAGTGAAGGTAGACGAAGTTAAGAAAAAAGGTGAAACTTACAGTTTATTTTCAGCAAAAGTAATAGAAGTTCCGGAAGTAGAATATCCTGATAAACCTATCACCTTAGAAATGCTTTCTCAAGACACAAAAAAATCTCTTAACTATGATGTAGTCGCTTTAGAAAAGGGAGTTAGAGTAACTGACCATATACACGGAGAAACTACAATTATAGCAAAATATGATACTAGTGGTTTTGTTTTATATGGTTTTGAAGAAAATAATTTAATGTCTAAGAATGCTCTTAACGATTTAGATATGTGGAAAGACCAAGCAGAAAATATCATGAAAAATAAAAATAATGATTTGGCTTTAATTATTTATCATTATCTTAAACCTAAACCTAAAACAATAAAGGAAACGCATGAGTTTTTAACAAGAAAACATCCTTCGCTTTATGAAGATACACTACAGGGGAAAGAAACTTCTCTTGCTAATTTTGTACCTCAAAGAGATGGTTTAGAGAGAAATGGGAAAAATCTCTTAGTAGACCCTAGTAAATTACTACAAGAAGATACTATTACTAAATCTACTATGAGGGCTGTGTTAAAATTAGCAAATCAAGGTGGGAAACCTATGAGTAATGTTCCAGTTACTATTGAAAGGCAAAAAGAAATACCTATGGTATCTATGCTTAGTGATGGTTCGGAAGATAAGTGCTGTAATGAATTAAAACAAAAAATAGTTACTTTTGCTGAAAAATATATTAATGCATCCGAGAAAGATTTTCAGAGGATATGGGATATGATAATCAAACTAACTGGAAATACAGATGATTCATTTGATGAAATGGTGGATGGTCTTCCCAGTTTTCCGGATATAAAAAATATAGAGGAATTTGTGGCTAACAAACTAGCATATGAAAAAATGAGAAAATACCTTATGGGGTTTTATACCGAACGCCTATTAGAAATGCCATGCGACGAGTTGGTAGAAAACCTTAGAGTACAAAGAATTCCGCTTCAAATAAAAACCTTTATTGAAGAATATGATAAATGTAGCACAGGATTTGGGTCGGATTTTTCCGATAAGTATGCTATGCTAAAAGCCTATAAAACGCCTAAAGAATACAGGAATGGTAAATTTAAATTATATGATAGAGAAGACAGTAATGTTTCTTTAGGAATATTAGTTGGTGGTGAGTCTATGTTTTGGACTATACAATTAGACGATGAAAAGGAATTGTTTGACCTATTTGGTGCGGCAGGAAAATACCCTGCTGAAGTCTCTAAAAGTCTAGAACAAGGAAAAGTGATTGATTCCGGAAATATCGAGTTAGGAGTTCAAAGAGACGGATATCATGAATACTTCTTAAAAGGAAACAAATTCGAAACTAAACTACATATTCGTTATTTGCCCGTACAAGAACAAAAGATGTGGTTAGCGTGGACTGGATATAAACAAGAACCTGCTGATACTGATGGAGATGAAGGCATTTGGAACATATATGAAGATAAATATGCTAAAACTGCCCTACCTGAATAAAAAAATAGTGTGTTCTTTATATACTCGATGTGATAATTAGGAGTTGAGAGGAATGTCGTCTGCGGTATTGACAAACAGCACAACAGATTTCAAGATTCTTAAAAGCGATAATTTAATGATTGGTGGTTATGCAAGCATTGAAATCGTAGACAAACAAAATGACTTAATCACACTCAAAGCCTTGAATGAAGCAGTTAAAAAATACATGGAGAATCCGAAGTTTAGAAATGTAATGACAAATCATTCAAATGTTCAAGTAGGCGAAGTAGTAGAATCATATAGAGATACAACAGGGAGATTGTGGAAAACAGAAGTAGATGATGTTGGATTCTTTGTTGTAATTAAATTAAGAGAAGATATAGAAAAAGCCAAAGAAATAAACAGAGGCATAAGGAAAGGTTCGTTGAGGTCATTTAGTATTGGAGGACAGGCTTTAGAAAAAGTTAAAAAAACCCATAAGGAATTAGGCGACTACAACGAAATAAGTAAACTAGAATTACATGAGGTAACAATTTGTGAAAAAGGAATAAACCCAGAAGCACGATTTGATATTTTAAAACAAGACAAAAAAACAAAAACAAAAACAAAAACAAAGGTGAAAGATATGACACGAATAGAGAAAGCATTGGAAGAATTAGACGCATTGATGGCTGAAGTTAATACTCTCCGTAAGGAAGAAATGGCAGACGAAAAAATGTTAGATGACGAAAAGATGTTAAACGAAAAGATGATGGAAGACGACGGAAAAGAAGCGGCTATGCCCCTAGATGAAGAAGAACAAAAAGGCGATTATAATACTGAAGAAATGAAAGCCGTTGTTTCAACTCTAGATGGTGCAGGTGTAGAAATTGGTGAACCTGCTGATAGAGTAATAGTTACTGGTGGAAGACCAAAAGCAAGTGATTTGCCAGTTGTTAAAGCATTTAACAATGCTGAACTAGAAACGCTTGATTTGACTGTTGGAAACATTGAGAAAGCATATGAGGCTTTCCGACAAGAACAACTAGAAAAATTGGCTTACAGTAATCTAGAAAAGTCATTCGCTGACAGATTTGCTTTAGAAACTTCTAGTCGAGAGACAGTTATAGCAAAAGCAAATTATGATGCTCAATCCGAAATCGCCTCACTAAAAGACGAATTCGTTTCTCTAAGAAAGTCTTTGACAGCAGAGAAAGATTCAATTATTAAGGCTCAAGAAGAGTCAACAATTGCTCTCCCCACTATGGAAGAACTGGCTGAAATGGATTGGTCGGACATCCACAAGATGGCCGGAGGATTTAACTGAGGTGATTTAACATGACAGGATATATAAATACAATAGCAGACCTAGAAGCACAAACATACGGATTAGGAACCATGGGTTCAGTAGGAAATGACCTACTAAAAGCACAAGGTGGAATTAGTGGTATTCATACCGCATTTAACCACGGACATGCAGCAGCAACCCCAAGTGGTCAAAATGCAAATCTATACAACATTATGTATGGACAAAAAGTTTGGTCAATGTTGAACAGAGAATGTAATGCACTATCAGTAATATCAAAGAGGCCATACACTTCAAGCGGTTGGAGAGTTTTAGCAAAGAGAGCCGGTGGCGGAAGCGGAAACTCCCTAGCAATTACTGGAAATGCTGCACTAAACGATGCACTATATGGTGGAGCAATTCTAAGAGCAGACCGAATTGGTGGTGTTCCGGAAAATGCAAGTCTAGATAGTCAAGCAGATGGTTTAATGTCAATTGCTCCTGAGTATGACTTACTAAACACAAGTCCTAAAATTATTGCTCATCAATTTGAGTTCAGTGAACTTGCTATGGAAATGGCCGCTATTGATGACGGAATTGGTGACATTAGAGCGCAATTGAGAGAAGATATGGGTAAGCACCATTCGGAAGTTCAAAACGCTATGCTAGTAATGCCACTTGAACATTATCAAGATGTTACTGCTGATGGTTCTTCAACAGATGTAATGGAAAGAAACTATACTTCTCTAATGAAGATTGTTTCAAGCCATGCTGAGTTGACAGAAATGGCAGCATCAAATGTTACAGGGGCTCTTAGTGCTGATATTAAAGACCTTTATGGAAAGACAAGAGCAGATGTTTCATTCCTAGATGCTCAAGTTTCTTTTGGTGCAGGTTATTTGTCCGGTGAAGCCCGACAATTAACTCTAACAGTTTTGAATGCACTACTAAGAGATATTAGAGTAGCCGGTGGTTCTCCAAAGGTTATCCTAACTGGATATGATACTCTACAAACTCTAAGTGATTTGCTACAAGCCCAAGAAAGATTCATGGACAGAAAAGAAATCGTACCAACAGTAAATGGTGTTAGAGGTGTTAAGGGTCAAGAAGTAGGATTTAGAGTTTCTACATACTACGATATCCCATTGATTCCTGTAGCGGCTATGCCTTCTACTGGTATAAACAGTTCTTGTATCAGTGATATGCTTGTTCTAGATACTGACCATCTATGGTTATCTGTTATGAAACCAACTCAATACTTTGAAGACGGTATTAGTAACGGAAACCCATTCGGTGTTGGAAACCTTGGAAACAAGGCTCTATACCGAACAATTGGTGAGATGGCTTGTTCATACTTCAAGGGTCAAGGCAAAATTACAAACCTTCTGTGAGGCGATTTAAGTGACACACACTGTAACACTTTTAGCCGACCATAAGGGCTATACAAAACCAAAGGTTGTAGGAGACGAATACTTAGTAAGGGCTAAAATTAATCTTACTGCCTATAGAGATGCAGCAGTAACTAGTACGGTTAATCTAGTTGATTCAGCAGAAACCATTACTTTTGCTAGTGGTACTGCTTTGACACAACCTGTAGTCGGTAGGCACATTACTATTGGTAGTGCCGCTACTGGTGGAAATGATGGAGTTAAATTAGTAACTGCTTCTACTGCTACTGTAATAACTGTAGCAACTAATGGAATCACAGCAGACGCTACTAACGATGAAATTACAATTACCCCAACTTACGAACTTTTGACAGCAGCAGAACTAGGGCTATCTACTATAACATCTATTAGAGTGGTAGGGCAAGAATCACTAATACATCTATTTACAGAAGTTGTTGGTACTTCCGGAGACACTACTTTAGCAGATACAACCACTAGAGAACTCGGTGCAACTGTTATGTCTACAGGGGCTAATGCTGCTGTAAGTGACTTGGGCTTTGTTGTAGTGGAAGTTACTGGAAACCTTTGAGGTGTTCTTTTGGCAATAATCAAAATGTCTAAAACGGCAAATAGACCAAGCGTAGTTCTACAAGGTATTGTCTTAACTAAAAGAGATTCTCTAGATGAAGTAGACCCATTTACAGCATTAACGCTAAAGGGCGACACTAATCTAGAGATTCTCTTCACAGAGGATGATAGAGAGGCAATTTCGGAAATAGACCCCGAAAAATTTGCCGTAATAACTAGAGTATTGGGTGCTAAGATAACTACACATGCTGAATTGGAATCTCTTTTGTTGCCTCCTAAACCTGTTAAAAAAGGAAGGAAACCAACAGCAAAGAAACCAAAAGCAACCAAAACCAAAGAAGATTAGACAATAATCTTAAATGGTATTGGCATTGTAGTTCCTTTCAACGGAGTAGATAAAATGTCCTGTAGAAGTAGTGGTGTCCTAACGGCAAGTGCAATAGTTAGTGCAGATAGATGTAAATTAATATCTATACATGCACAGTTGACCGGAACTAACCCAACATTGGTTAAGGTTTTTGATAATGTCGCCGCAAGCGGTAAAGAATTAGCAAGAATAAATCTAGTTACTTCAAAAACAGATACCATTGAATTCGACATGCATGGAGTCATCGCAAGCACTGGGCTATATTTAGAAATAGCCTCTAGTACAGGGACAGGCGCAGCAGTTTCCGTTGAATTCGCTTGAGGTGTTATAATGGCAGTTTTAAATCAAGATACTAGGCTAGTAATGACTATACTCTTTGTAGGAACTTTAAGCGGGGCAAATGTATTTGCTTATGCTAAATTCGGAACAGGTTTTCCTTATGGGGCATTAGCCCATTCTGTTTTATTCGGGCTAGGAACCATTGGTGCAATTATGGTTATGAAGGCACTATTCGATTTAGCCTTAAATGATAAAATAGAGATGTGGCTACTTGATAGAAAGATATCTGCCTATTGGGAAAGAAAGGCTAGAGATGAACAACAGAGGGTAAAAATGCGAGATAGTGCTAGACAATATAATACTAACTTTTATGCAAATGAACCATCGGAAGAAAATACAGTTGGTAATGAATTTTTAGCCGCACTTCAATGAAGGTGGTTAAATGGTCTTTGGCGACTTAATGGGATTCTCGGACTCCGACTATGCCTATAATCAATCTAGAGCGCATTCTGCTGATGTTTTCTTTTTGAAAATGAGAGCATGGTTTTGGGGTTCTTGTGGAGCATTGTCTGCTTTTTTAATTGGTAATATTATGGGAGTCTTTGACATAAATATAATGGGTTGGATTATTGACCGGCTACAGGATATTTGGGGGCATTGATTTGTCTATAATGACAGGTTTTGCTATCTTAATTGGAGAAGCAGTAATAGGTTTTTATAAGAAAATACATGCTATAAATTTTGGTGTCTACGGGGCGACAATGGTTGGTAAAACAACTCTTAGTAAACAATTGAGAACAAGAGGAGAAGTCCCACAGGTAAACAAAAGAACAGTAGGTCTTCATAGAGCAAGTAGAAAAAATGTAAAAATTGATGGTGATTCTCATACTATCAAAAGTGCCGATATTGGTGGAGAAGCAATCTATTGGAAAGAATGGGTAAAAGACATGCAAAGTCGTAAAGTGCGATATGTTATTTTTATGATAGACCATAGGCACTTAGATTCTGTTTCTAATTTAGACCATCAATTGGCATGGAAGTTTTTAGTAGACACAATAGTATCAAACACATGGCCTACCGGAAGAAAGAAAAAAGAAGCAGATTACCCTATGGCTGTGGGAATATGGGCTAATAAATATGACATATGGGGAGAAAAATACCCATTGATTGAAGGTCAAACTATAGACAAACATGAAATATTCGAACCTTTTAAATATGGAATGAGGCAGTTAAACGATAAGGGAATACCTTGTTTCAAGTATATTGTTTCAGCAAAATCCGACCCCGAAATGGTATATAGAGGCGTAACGACGATGATAAAGGATTATTGATTAGTATGTGGAAAGCAATGCTTAAAAGAAATTATTATACCCCAAATAGAAATAGGGGTGGATTCGGATATAAAGAAGGAGATAACTTAGAAGGTAAAAGAAAAGAGTTTCTTGATAAAAAAACAAAAGTTATTGAAGAATATTCTACTTTCGTTTTGAAACATTTGCGACCCGATGTTTGGCGTAGAACAACAGTGTTAGATACAGATTTTGGAGGCAATCGAGGCGGTGGTGCTAATATTTTTCGTAAAATATATGTTAAGGCATCTAAAGAAACTCAGACTTTTTATACTAAAAACCTAATTACTGAAGAAAATTATAAAACCTATGATGTAGATAAAAAAATGAATGAATTAAGACAGGCTCTTGAAAAGTATAAAGAAATGTATAAAGGAAAAATTACTGAATATGCTAAACAACAATTAGAGGAATATAAAGAAAGTGGGGAATATCAACAAGCGCAAACAGAACTAGCAGATGAGGATACAAAAAGAAGATTAGCGATGTTAGATGAAAAAATTAAAGGGTATAAAAGAGATTTGAAAGAGGAATGAAAGATGTATAACAACCAAGTAATAGGACAAAGTACGCCAAACCCTGCGTTTGGTAATTTTAATATGACTCCGCTACAACAAGCGAGAGCAAGCGGAACAGTAACAGAATACAGATTTGTTGCCATAAAACCAAAAAAACAATTAGCAGAACTAACAGCCGTATTGAAATCCGAACCTAAAAAGTTCTTAGGAATTAAATATGGTAAGAAATTTAATTTAAAAGATAGGTGTGTAGTGTGTGGTTTCCATCATATTTGGGAACAGGGTGATTTTATGAGGCCACCGATACCACTAGACCGAGTTACTAGAGGTAGGCCACTAATGGGAACATATTGTCCTAAACATGCTTCTATGTATATGCAATTAGAAATGCTACAACAGCAAATCTTAGCAGATAAACACGGCTTAGATTTTAAAGCCTTTAAACCTAGAATGCCTAAAATGCTTAAAAGTGGGCCATTAACTAGTTTAACTAAAAACGATGTAGCGTCTTTAACTTCAGCAGGATGGTTTATAAAACCACCCGCACTAGCGGATAATAAGACCGCTACTCAAGAAGTGATTAGATTATTAACTGAAGTAAATATTATGACAGATAGAATAAATCATTTAATGTTAAACACTCAAATTAAAGTAGAAGAAGAGGCAAAAGAGGAATAATCATGGGAATATTAGGAACAAGCAATGGAACAGTGTTGGCATCAGTACAACAACAAAGCGACCAACAATTTAAGAATGTAAATAACTTACTATCTTTACAAGACAACCATGTGGAAGAATTTTTCCAATACCATGGAGAGCATTTCTTAACGGCTCTTGAGAAATTAATGGAAGATGTAACCGAAAGAGTAGTATCTCAAATGTTGAGTAAATTGTCATTTAACAGCACTGGTAATAGCATAACGGTAGATGCGGATTGTTTAAGAGAGTATGAAAGAATAACTCAAGAGAATATTGATTTAGATATTCAAAAACTTTTACAGTCTGCTATTAATACTGAAGTAGTTAATCAAAGAAAAATGGCTAAACAGCAATATCTTGAGTCTCAAGGATTTAATGGTTCAGCAGGAAACATGCCTATGCAACAAGCAACAGCAGGAGTAGCAATAGCAGGATTAACAGGCAATATGCAACAATATAATCAAATGCAAGGTGCTGTAAATAACGGTAGTGGCTATCCTATTCCTCCTAGTGGAACAGATGGATATGGAAGACCTTATTGGATTGACCAACAAGGACAAATGAGTTATGAACCTCCACAAAGCGGGTTAGGTTTAGGTGGAGCAATTCAAAAAGGTGCTGCTTGGGCTAAATGGCTAATGTGAGGTGATTCCTGTGGATGTTGTATGGGGTAGCAGCAATATTGATGTTGATGCTGATTTTGGTAAAAATAAAATTATAGAACAAGTTAAAGCAGGTATCAAGGAAAGTAAAAAACCTAAACAAGATTTGGATTTTTTTTATAATTATGCCAAAGCAATAAAGGCAATTGATGATGATGATTCTCTAACCGAAGAAGAACAAGAAACCAAAATAGATAAACTAGAGCAAAAGATTACTAACATTTTAAAAGATTTTTTTCAGCAAGAACCACTAGTTGATTATCTTAAGGTTGATGGAAAAGACTACGGTTGGGATAGGTATTCTACAAGAAGAACAGGAAAAGAAGGTAGTGCTAAAAACACCGCTAATATACTGTACGCTGAACAACAGAAATTAAAAGACATAAAAGATGGCGATGTTAGAGAAAGACTAATCGGAGTAGGTGCATTGAAATTCGGGGGCAGGGACTCCCAAGAACTTAATCTTCCTCCTTTTAATTTTAGAGAATTCTTAACTGAGCAGACAACTGAAATACCCATACAAGAAGATATGGTGTTAAGAGAAATAGAAAACAAAGAAACTAATGAGCGCACAGGTACATTTTCATTTAAGCCGGAAGGCGACATAAAGAAAGATGGTAAAAATTATCATTTTAAACTTATTTATGGTGATGTCAAGGCAACTAAATTAGAAGAAGCCAAAGCGAACCACATTAGAGAAACAACAGGGCAAAACCCTAGACCTACTCCGGAAAAAGGAGATTTAAAGGTAGGTAGTGATTCTTTTAAATTTTCAGTTAGGTTTTCTCCCGACACAATCAAAAGATTAGGTGCGGTAGATGAACGCATAAGATGGACTCAGTATAAAAGAAAATCAATCCCTAATCCTGATTACAAAGTAGATAAGGAAGGAAAGGTTTTAACTCCAAACAAACCTAAGACTATGGTTGATTATGATATAATTGATGAGGGTGTTGTAGGAACTGGTGCAAACTCCCCTACTGTTGAAATGTATGTGGCCTCAACACAAAGCAAGGCTGAATATTTTAAATTAGAAGTAAATGGTAAGAAGGGAATTTATGCATTTTCCGCTAAGAGGGACACCTCTAAGACACTGGGTTCTGCTAGTGTTACCTTTACAGAAGCAACGGATATTCCTAAGTTTATTGAAGTCAATAAATCACAAATACAAGAAGTATTTAGACCATATTTAGAATCAGCAACAGATATTCTAATTCCTGTAATTTATGGTAAATTATCTAAAAGAGAGAGGTCAAAGTCTACTTATGCGGAATTTATAGAAAGAGTAAAACAAGATGATGCTGAAGTTGATGGTTTTACTATACAGTCATTAACTGACGAAGGTTCACTTAAAAACATCAAAGATACGACCAAAGATGAATTAAAAGACCTTGGAAAAAAGGCATTTAAATTAAGAGATAATTTGACTACTGGTGAAAAGAAAAAAGTAACCTACAAAAATGAGGGAGAAGATATCACTATAAAATTCGGTGATAAGAGGACAAAAAATAGACAAAACTATACAGTCCCCAAAAATGAACTTCTTGATAATGCACAATATGAAAAACTTCTCGAAGATTATAAAGATACGAAGAATACAATGCCCATAGAAGAACTAAAGAATAATTTTACTAGAACAAGAAAAGAAGCAGATAAAACAATCTCGTTTGAAGAGTATGATAAATTATCTTTAGAAGATAAAGAAAGGTATACCTTTAATCTAAAAATACAAACTGGGGCAGGTGTAGGAAATGTTACTTCTTCTTTACAGTATGTGGGAGAAAAATCCTATGCAATAGGTAATATTTCTTTTGACGAAATAAAAGAGAATAAAAGCGTTGAGTTTATTTTTGCTTTAGATTATTATGTCAAGAATGAAGGCAAGTTCGATATGAAGCCAGTAGGTAGAGAATCAGCAAATAGGCAGATGTCTGCTAGAGTAAACAAAATAAAAGCAGATATTAGAAAACTAGAAAGAAAATTTGGTGATTTAACAGGAGAGGTGGAATCATAATGGGAACCACATTCTCTCCTAGTGATTTCACAGAAATAAATCCTGATTATAGCCAAGGTAGGGGTTTTTACACCAATGCTACTGAAGTGGCTAGTCTTCTACAAATTCCTGCATTTACAAATACTACTTTTCCAACACTAGCACAAGTTGGTTCTATAATAAAAAGAGTAGAAGGAACAATAGATGATAAAGTAAAGAGGTCATTTAGACCAATAGTTACAAAAGACGAATATCATAACTTTGAATTTTCAAGACCGCCACATCGTTCTTATTATGGAGGCCATGTAGGTTTTATCCAATTAAAGCAAATGAAAGTTAGAAAAATAGTTTCTCTTCTTGTTTGGCAAGGAACGCAATATGTTGAGATAGCCTCAGCACAGGCTAAAATAGAATTATTAGATAACTTTAGAGATATACATTCTATTATATTACAATTACCAAATAGCGGAGTGTCGTTTACATTGCTTGCTGAAAATAATATAGGAGATTTAGGCAATGATGAGTTTTCAAATACTTTTGGAATAAAAACAACTAATAATGAGATAACTGCTTTAATTAATAGTGAATTTCCATCAACTTCAACATTTACGGGTGCTATTGCGGCAAAAAGCCTCATTAGCAGTAATCTATCTATTTCTGACTTTTTCTATGCCTCTAAAGATAAAGATAATGGCAAGCAAATTCTCATTTCCTCCCTACTTTCGGGTGACGATGGTTCGGAATGCACAATTAAAGTATCAATACAATCGAACACAACCACAGCCTCAACTAATCTGCTAGTTGTAGACTCTACAAATATAAACAAGTTACAAACAGGTATGGCAGTTAGCGGAAATGGAATTACTGCGGGTTCTACTATTACTTCTATAAATACTTCAAACAATACAATCACACTAAGTTTGAATCACAGTGGGGGAAGTAATGAAGCAATTAGGACATTTACAACGGCAACCGGACAAAGCATATCAACAGTTTGCACCGTTACCGATTTTACTGATAAAGAAGATTTGAGAAGATTGGGAGACTACTGGACTATTAACGAAGAAGGTAGAATATTTTTCTTAAAGGATTATCCTTATCATATGGATAATTCTGTTGTAGTTTCTTATGTAGCAGGAGACGGAAGAGTTCCTTCGGCAATACATGAGGCGGCGACTAAATTAAGTTCTGCTGAAATATTAAGACATGATGACCAAAGTGTATTGATTGCTGAAACAGGGGCTAATATTTCTACTAAAGAAAAATATGATATATTAAGAAAAGAAGGCATGGATATACTCAAAGGCAAGGCTGATTTGGTTTACTTCTTGGATTGATTTATATGGCTACCAAAATAGATATGAGGGCTTTTGAGAGAATACTAGATATTCATAAAGAAAGAAACCTTGCTATGGCGGAACTTTCTACGGCATTAGGACAGGATATTTCCTTTAGTGATGAAGAAGTTATGAATTTTGCTTTAGAAGATTATGCTAAAGTAATTGAAAAACAAATAAATATGGAGGTAGAATCATGGATGAAGTCGCTCTACTCATAGATTTAATCAATACTAATTGGTCTACAAATGCACAAGCATTAGTTGCTGATGGAACTATATCTACTTCTCATGCAGTTACTCCCGATGTAATTGATGTAAGAACAACTGCTGCAAATAAAGGTGTTAGGGTAGATTTGTCTAGAACTCCCGCTACAATAATTGTTTTTGAAGATTCACAAAATATAGAATATCCTACAATTCATTATGATATTAAAAATGAGACTTATTCCTTTACTTTACACATTAGAGTTTTACACGATGAACGCTCAGGATTAGACGCTTCTCATGGCAAAGATAGGCTAAGGGCTATATACTTGATATTGACTAGGGTTCTTGAGAGTAAGCGTCGAGGTTATACTGCAAGTGACGGTTCAAGTTTTAAACAACTATTTGTAGGTTCTAGAAGTGAAAGTAATGACCGAGCGAAAAGACTCTTCGGATATAAAATAAGTTTAGAAGCAAAAAGATTCGCAATTAGTATTCCCTAGTAAGTAAGTTTAGGAAGGGGGAGAGATAGCATGACAATTAATACAGACATATTCTTAGGAAGCGGGGCAAGCATAACGAAAATACCGGAATTTGATATTCTTTTTCCATCCACTAAAGTAGGTGGGGGTGCCTTTGACAATGCTTCATTAGGTGCAATACAAGCCACAACTGCTTTTTCTAATCCTTTTTCTTTAGTAAACAATCTATATGTAGGCTGTCTACTAGAAATGTACAGAGGAACTACTTTACAATCCACTCATAGAATAAAAGCCAATACAGAAAATACCATAACTTTTACTCCTAATGCTACCCCTGTAGATGCTGCTGACTTTTTCGTAATTAAATCATATGGCGCACCATGTCCTGCACCAAAAGTAACTAGTGCTAGCGGCGTAGTTTCTTCTGTATCTCTTACTACTGAGGGAACACAACATCTTGCTTCTCAAACTATAATAGACCCTAATACTGTTTCGGGTATTAGTAGCGGAAGTAATGGAGAGATAGTATTAACTCTTTCTTCACAATCGGGGGATATTACGCTTTTAGCAGGGACAAATGCTGCTATGGCAAATTACCAAACAGGTTTTATTACTATTCATTTAGCATCTGCAACTGGTGATTCTACATTAGGGGTAGTGTTTGATACTTCTGCGGGTACAACAAAAGCGGGAAGTGCATTTGACGACTTTGTAGAAGTAAATATACCCGATAGTTCTACTCCTGTACAAATTGCTAGTGCAATACAAACTGCTCTAATAGGTAAAGATATTACAGTAGTAAGAGCAGGTGCTAAACTTACTATTACAAATAATACTGGCGGATTCGTTAATAGCGGAACATATATGACTATGGCTGATTCGGTAGGAGCAGTTACAGATTTTGGTACTCTATCTAATGATGTAGACGGAGGAGTAATTACTGCTGTTAATGTTACTGCCGCAGGAACAGGCTATTCCGGAACTACTCATTCTCACACTATTACTACTGCCGGTGATGATGGTGTTATTTCTGTTACTATTTCTGCTGCAACATCCGCTAAAAGACTTCTATCCGATGAATGGTTAGGTATAGTAGAAAGTGTGACTTTTCCTACTACAGAAATAGAGACTAAGCAAGTAAATCTATCATTAGGAACAACAAGAAACAAATCTTACCAATATAAAGGAATAGAAACTGCTAGTGGTGGTAATCTATCAATTGTAGCAACTCAAGGCACATGGTTGTATTATTTCTTTGGTGCTATGACAAGTATTAGTGCCACTACAATTGCTAGTAGTCCGAGTGATGATTTTACAGCAACATCGGGTAAAAAATATATTACTACTGGTACTCTTCCTTCTACTGGGCCATTTTTCCATAGAACAGCAGGAACAACAGGAGCCGGAGAAACAGGAACAGTTCTTTGCCCACCAAATCCTGACCATTTACAGCAACATGGTGTATTACAGCAATTGACTCCTTCAGCAGGAACTACTACTATGATTCAACCAATAACTTATACAATAGCAGAAGAAAATGGAGACAATCTTCCTTCTTTCGCTATGGAACAAACTCTAAGCAAATTAGAAGGAACCAATAAGTTTAGAACAGACACTACACAAACTTTGGAATCAATGAACTTTGTTAAAATTGCTAGAGGTTGCCGTGTAAACACTCTAAGTCTTACCGCTAATGAAAATGAAGAAGTAAAGATGACATTAGATGTTAATACAAGAGCAGTACACGCATTAGAAACAAATGAAAGTTATGATGGTAGAAGAGGTATAGAGGACAACACGCTATTGAATAATTATTCTTCAATTACCGAATTTAGAGAGCCATTCTTTTATTCCGGAGGTACTTTTAGTATATTCGGACAAAGTTTCTTAAAAATAAATACTTTAACTCTAACAATGAATAACAACTTACAAGATAGAAGATTCTTAGGTGTAGGTAATAATTCTATACAAGAAGCCATACCTGCTGAAAGAACTTATGAGTTACAATTTACAGGTCATGTTACTGATGATAGATTATATCAAGAACTTCTAAACAGGACTGAACAGGGTATTCTTCCCGCAGACCAAGCAGATGCTAGTGAAATCAGTCTAACCTTTGAAAAACCAAATGGTGAATCAATTGCACTTAAATTTAGAGACTATATGGTAAGTGCTAATAATTTCCCAATACCGGATGATAAAGGTGCATTAGTTGTAGAAACAACTGTTTTACCTAGAACAATGACAAGTTGCGTTGTTAAAACTCACTGGACTATTTGAGGTGATTAAATGGCAAGTAGACATGAAATGAGAGAACTTAGAGAATTAGAAATTAAATCTAAAGAAACTAAGAAATCACAACCTACTAAAAAGCGAGGTCGCCCAAAAAAGAACGCTAAAAAATAATACTCCACCAACACCGTTTGTTTGTTTGTTGGTTTTTATAGGTGGATAATATGGATAAAAAAATTGTAAATGATAAGACAGTGCTTTTTGCACTAACTGAGCCTACGCTACATTATGTTAAGGTAGCACCCGAAAGCGATGAATACCTCAAAGTATGGACTAAAGAACCTACTTGGCTTGAGGTAGATAAAGCCATGAATAGCATGATGAAAATTGATGCTAAAAATCAAGATATGGATATTGATTTAAATGCAATGTTTAAATTCATGGTAGAGAATTTTGTGGTCAAAACAGAACCACATCTTTCCGCTATTGATATTCTCCGATTAACTCCTTTTGTGGGTAATCAAATTAAAGAACTCCTCCCTAACCCCTTCACGGCATTTGAGGAGGATGAAGTAAAAAACGAAGAATAAAGGGCGTACTAACAGGGAGAAAGGGTTCTCCCAAAGATATGTCCTTGATAATTGTTTATTCGTTATCAAAAGCCTTGGCGATAAGCCCACTAGAAATATACAAAATGCCCGCCAAGTTAGTAATGGATTTATTAAGTGTTCATAAAATAATGATGGAACTAGAACAAGAAGAGATGGATAAACTAGATAGGCAAGCAAAGAGTGGAGTAAATAAGTTCCGGTGATACCATGTCCAGTAATCTTCTAAGACAGCAAAATGAAATGCTGAGAGAGATGAATACATACATGAAAACACTAAGTGAATCTATGGGAAACTTTAGTGAGAAACAAAAAACAGTTAATGAGCAAACTAAAAAAGCAACAAAAATAGAAAAGGGATTAAATAAAGAATATCTCACTAGGTCACAAGTTCTAGAAAAGGCATTAAAGGCATTAGGAAAGAATGGTAAAGAGGTTAAAAAATTCGAAATCACTTCTAAAAAGGCTAGGGCGCAATATAAAGAAGAAGGAGGTAATATTTTTGATTTTATGATTTGGCATTAACTTCCGCTAATCAAAGAGTAAAGATATTCGGAATAGAAGCGGCATTGGCAAGAAAGGTAATGTATGGTTTCTTACCACCCGGAATGTTTAGATTGGTAAATAAATTATCTACTTCTTTTAGATTCTTAGGTGGTATATTTAGACAAACAGGAGAGGATGGAGAAAATATAGATAATATTTTCAAAAAGATGGCTAGAGGAATGATGTCTCTTACAAAATTACCAAAACTAAACATAAAAGATATTACAAAATCAATTAAGGAATCCGATGCTGCGAAGGCGTTTAGAGTTTTAGGAACTGGGCCTTTAGCAAAAAGAGCAAGAGTCGCTAAAAAAGACATTAAAAGACTTAAAGCAGCACCAAATACTAAAGAAAACTTAGATGCTTTAGAAGGTGCAAAAAATAGATTGAAAACACTTAGAAATTTACAGAATTCCGCTTTAGCGAGTAATAGATATCAACTATTTTCTATAAAATTTATGAAAGGAATAAAAGCCGCACCTAAATTTTTAGGACAGGCTCTTATGTTCTTTGGTAAAATAATGATTTACACTACTATATTCTTAACAATGGCATATCTTTTATACAAAACAGTTGGTAAAACTCTAATCGGGGCTGTTAAAGAGGCTATGCCCGCAATAAAAGCAATGGGGGCTTTAGTTATAGGTTCTCTAATGATGGTTTGGGAAGGAGTATCAAGTATCTTTAATGCCTTCTTCGGTGATGGTAATTTAACGGATGTTATTGATGGTGTAATTCAAATTGCTGTAGGGCTACTAGGTTTTGCTTTATCAGCCGCAGGAGTTATATTAGTCGCTTTAGGTGGATTTGTAGTTGAGTTTGGAAAGTTAGCGTTCTCTAAACTACTTAATTATCTTACAAAGGCTTTCACTAGTTGGGATGGTTTTTTCAAAGCATTACCCCTAATATTGGGAATAGTAGCAGGTATTATCGCATTTATCTATTCAGCACCTATATGGGTAGTGGCGTTAGCATTCATAGTTCTATATAGATTCGGGGCTTGGCTTGTAAAAAAGATAAAGGGTGTAGTTCCGGGTCTTGCTACAGGTGGTGTAGTAAATACTGGTATGCAAATAGTTGGAGAAAAAGGCCCCGAATTAGTTTCATTACCAAGAGGTTCTAGAGTTCATTCTAATAGTCAGTCTAAAAGAATGGTTGGGAATTCCGGCGTTGTAAATAACTACAATATAACAATCAATGCCAAAGATACTTCTAAGGCAGAAATGAGAAGAGTAGCGGATGAAATAGGTAGGATGGTTTCATCTAAGATAAATAGAAGAACATCCCATAGGTCTT
>Ga0209535_1000232_pt1 | contig 37964 bp, 52 predicted proteins | sample LinPmetageLP28_FD_184041 | JGI IMG/M metagenome (GOLD analysis project Ga0209535, IMG submission 184041) | Marine viral communities from the Pacific Ocean - LP-28 (SPAdes) (version 2) | ecosystem: Environmental > Aquatic > Marine > Oceanic | place: Pacific Ocean | collected 2009-08-22
CCCAATTACATTTGATTATTTTCATCATAAATTTAATACAGGAGATTTAACTGAAGAAGAAGCATTAAGAATGGCAGCTACTACTTGGCCTAAAGGAATCGCACAATGTTGTCATTATTCAGAAAGTCGTAGAAAAGAAAAATTAGATGAGTCAATTCGTCCTCAAGCTCATTCTGATTTAATTTATGAAAAAATACAAACATATGGTCTTGAACCAGATATAGTAATTGAGGCAAAATTAAAAGAACAATCAATATTTAAAAGAGTAATATAATGGCAAAATTAACAAGAACAGTAAATTACGCAAACTTCAGATGGGAAGAATATGTGTTAACAGACGAACAATTAAAACAGTGGAAAACCGGTGATGAAGATATCCAACAAGAAATCATAGATGATGCCGATTGGGACTTAGTAAGAGATAAACCAATTGATGATTACGGAGACGTAGAATTTGTAGAAGAAGACTAATGGTAGAATTTTTAAAACACGCACTTGGACTTTGTGGTGAACATTGGCATCCAAATATTTGGACTATTCTTTTAGGTGGACTTGGTTTACAACAATCTTTTTCATATATTAAATATAAAATAAAAGAATATGCCAAAAGTTAGTCACGAATTACCTATAAACATGCTTTCTAGAAGTTATGATATTAATGACTATGAGTATTGTTTACCTCATTTATTAGATCAAAATGAAATGTATAAAAAACATTTTATTAAAGCTAAAAAAGATGGTAGATACATTATAATGGATAACTCTCTCCATGAATTAGGTGTAGCATATGATACTGATAGATTATTACATTGGGTTCATGAATTAGAACCAAATGAGTTTATTGTACCTGATGTTTGGCAGGATAAAACAGCAACATTAGTTAATGCTAAACAATGGATTTCTATAAATTTACCCAAAAATACAACTAAAGTAGCAGTAGTTCAAGCACAAAATTATCCTGAGGCATTAGAATGTTATAGTATATTACAAACCCAGGGTTATAAAAAAATAGCATTTAGTTATGGAGCTGATTGGTATGCTAAAGAATTTCCACATCCTAACCCTTTAGTTGGTAAAATGATGGGTCGTATTATGACTATATCAAAAATGTATAAATCAAATATAATAAATAAAAGTGATAGAGTACATTTATTAGGATGTGCTTTACCTCAAGAGTTTAGATATTATGGTGATTTTCCTTTTATAGAATCAATTGATACTTCAAATCCTATAATTCATGGATTAGAAGGTATAAAATATTCTTCAAATGGGTTGTATACTAAATCATCAACTAAAATTGATAAGGTTAGTATAATATCCTTAACTCCTAAAATATTATATAATATACACCACAATATAACACAATTTAAAAAATACCTAAATGATGACAAATAAAAAACAAGCAGTATTATCTTTATCAGGCGGAATGGATAGTAGTACAGTATTACTACATTTATTAGCAAAAGATTATAAAGTAACAGCAGTTGCTTTTGATTATGGTCAAAAACATGATGTTGAATTAGAAAGAGCAAAAGAATTAGTTAATTATTTGAATGTAAATAATCAAACAGTAAAATTCCAAATAATAAAATTGGATGGTTTAGTAGATTTATTAGATTCAAATTTAGTTAAAGGTGGAGATGATGTCCCAGAAGGACACTATGAAGAGGATAATATGAAAGATACAGTTGTACCTAATAGAAATAAGATGTTTTCATCTATTATTCAAGCTGTAGCATTATCTATCGCCCAAGTAAGAGGAGGTGAAGTAAGAATAGCAATGGGTATACATGCAGGTGATCATGCAATCTATCCTGACTGTAGACAAGAATTTAGAGATGCAGATTATGAAGCATTTAAACAAGGTAATTGGGGCGCAGATAAAGTAAATTATTACACACCTTACTTAGATGGTGATAAATTTACTATTTTAAAAGATGGTGAAAGATGTTGCAAAATGTTAAATTTAGATTTTGATGAGGTTTATAAAAGAACTAATACATCATACAAACCAGACGCAGAAGGAAGATCAGATTATAAATCAGCCTCCTCAGTAGAACGTATTGAAGCGTTTATTAAATTAGGTAGAAAAGATCCTGTTGAGTATATTGATGGGTGGGAAATAGCAAAAAAACACGTTGAACAAATATTAAAAAATTATGAATAAAAAAACAATTAAAAAATTACCTGATGCTGAATGGCATCAAAAAATCAGTTTTGTTAAATCTGGGATTAGAATATTAGGTTATATTTTTATTCCTTTTAACATTAGTGTAGCAGTTACGTTATTAATAGTATCTGAAGCTGTAGGTATAATAGAAGAATTAGTATAAATTAAATAAATAAAAAAATGGATAAAGGAATATTATTTTTTAGTGCACCTTGGTGTGAACCTTGTAAGATATTAAAACCCGTAATGGATCAACTTTCAAGAGAAGGTATGCAAATAAAAAACATTGATACACAATATGATGCTCAGTATACTGAAGAATATAGAATTAAAAGTGTACCAACATTAGTTCAAACAGATATGTCTGGTAATGAATTAAAAAGATCACAAGCTGGAGGCTGGACTAAGGAGCAAGTATTAAATTGGTTTAATTCATAATGGGTAAATTTCAGTCAAGTAAAGTATTTGATGGGTTTAGTTGTGTATTTCGTCAATGGAAAGCTACAACAACACATTGCCAGTTTTTACATGGGTATGGTATCTCTTTTAAAGTTTATTTTGAAGGAGAATTAGACAATAGAAATTGGGTTTGGGATTTTGGAGGTATGAAAAGAGCTAATACTCTTATAGATGGAAAACAACCTAAAGCTTGGATGGATTATATGTTTGACCATACAGTTTTAGTAGCAGAAGATGATCCTATGTTAATGAAATTACAAGCATTAGATCATGGAGTTGGAAAACAGTTTGAGGGATGTTTACAACTAAGAATAATCCCGGCTACAGGAGCTGAAAAATTTGCAGAATATATCTATAATAAATTAAATAATTTTGTAAAAAATGAAACTAACAATAGGGTTAAAGTCGTTAAGGTTAAGTTTATGGAACATGGTAAAAATGCAGCCTATTACATTGAATAAAAGTATAACAGTGAATAAAAAACCACTTAAAAAAATTAATAAATGTTAAAAAGGATAGAAGATTACAACAAAAGATTACCTATAGTAGAGGTATATCGTTGTGTACAATCAGAAGGAAGTAGAATTGGTAGACCAACTATTGCAGTTAGAACAACAGGTTGTACTCATAGATGTTATTTTGGGGAAGGTGGTTGGTGTGATAGTTGGTATACTAGTATTCATCCCGAAAAAGGTATATTTTCATTTAATGATATTATAAAAATATATGATGAAAATCCTCATGTTAAAGAAATGATGCTGACTGGGGGATCACCTACAATGCATGCAGCATTAATTAATGAAATAACACATTTTGCACATGAAAGAAATATTATTGTTACTATTGAAACTGAGGGATCTGCTTTTGTTGAAACCGATTATCCTCTTAATCTTATCTCTCTTAGCCCTAAATTTTCTAATAGTGTTCCTGTTATTGGAGCTATTACGCCTGCTGGGAAGGTTGTTAATCAAAAATTTATAGATATCCATAATAGGAAAAGGTTAAACACAGAAGCAATTAAAAAAATGATAGAATTTCATTCTGATTATCATTATAAACCTGTGTGGGATGGAACAAAAGGAAATTTAAAAGAAATTGAAGATTATAGAATTGAATTAAATATACCTAAGTATAAAACATTTATTATGCCTGCAGGAGATACAAGAGAACAATTAATAAAAATGTATCCTTTAGTATTTAATATGTGTGCTGAACAGGGTTATAATATGACTGGTAGAGATCATATTATTGCTTTTGATACACAAAGGGGTGTCTAAAGAAGAGGCGTTAAAAATATTAGAAGAAATAGAAGAAAATGTAGAAATATGTTGTGCTATAACTATGGAACCAGATGAAGTATTAATATTAATTGATAAATTAAAAGAATATATAAAAAATGTATAAATATAACGCAAAATTAGATAGAGTAGTAGATGGTGATACTGTTGATGCTCTTGTAGACTTAGGGTTTGATACTTGGAAAAAAGTAAGAATTAGAATGATGGGGATGAATGCTCCAGAATCAAGAACTAGAGATTTAGAAGAAAAAAAATTAGGATTAGCTGCTAAAGCTAGACTTATAGAAATGTTAGGTAATGGAATATTTACCCTTCAGTCTCATGGTGTAGGAAAATATGGTAGATGTTTAGGAGAAATTTTTAAAGAAGATGAAGTAAGTCTTAATAGACAACTAATTAGTGAGGGTCATGCTACAGAATATTTTGGAGGAAAAAGATAATATGGAAAATAAAATTTATATAGGATGGCCTGCAATTGAAGAATTTGTTGATGATTTATGTTATCAAATTAAAACAAACCACCCAGAAATTAAATATGTGCATGGTTTAAAAAGAGGAGGATTAATTCCTGCTGTTTTAGTTTCACATATTTTGAATTTAGAATATATAGATACTCCTAAACATTATGAACCTATGGAATGTCTAATAATAGATGATATATGTGATAGTGGGGAAACTCTTAAAAAATATGGGGTAGAATATACTACAGCAGTATTACATTATAAACCACACACATCATGTTTAAAACCTACAATGCATGCTTTTACACATGAAGGTGATGAGTGGATTATATATCCATGGGAAAGAGATGATAGTGAAACTATACAAGATTATTTAAAATAGTTTGGTTTTTTAAATAAATTTTCGTATATTGTATAATATAAATAATTAAAAATGAATAAAAAATTAGACTTAGAATGCACACAAGAAGGATTTGCTAATGGTGTAGCACCAGGCTTTCCTTTAAATGATCAAGAAAAATCAGATATGATTATTAAAGCAACTAAAGCATATGGAGAATTTTTAGATGCATTAAAATGTGATTGGAGAAATGATCCAAATTCAAATGATACACCAAGAAGAGTTGCAAAAGCATATGTAAATGATTTATGGGCTGGTAGATATACTGCAATGTCACCAATTACATCATTTCCATCTGATGGTTATGATGGGATAGTAATTGAAAGAAATATTCCTTTAACTTCTATGTGTTCTCATCACCATCAAACAATTGGAGGTGTAGTCCATATTGGTTATATTACATCAGAAAAAGGAACAGTTGTAGGTTTAAGTAAATTAAATAGAATTGTAGAGCATTTTGGTAGAAGAGGAGCAATCCAAGAACAATTAACATCTGCTATTCATAATGCAGTAGATAAAATTTGTGAAGATAATTTAGGTGTTATTATTACAATAGTAGCGACACATAATTGTGTAAGTTGTAGAGGTGTTAAACATAGAGGAGCAGCAATGGTAACCACTAAAGCATCAGGTGTGTTTAGACATAATGGAAATGATGCAAGACAAGAGTTTTTTAACTCATTAAAAATTAATAATGGAGGACATCAAATATAAAAATAATGGATAATAAAAAAGAAAAATTAGGTAATAAATACTGGAATGTGCCTTTTGTAAATGAGGTTGAAACGTTTAATGAAACATTTGGTAAACCAAATAATTATACACCAACTATTGGTAAAAAGAAAGAATGGCAGTTTGTATACGATTTTATTCTTGAAGAATTAGAAGAATATAAAGAAGCATGTGAAAAAGGAGATATAGTAGGTATATTAGATGCCTTATGTGATATTACATATGTCTCATTAGGTAATGGGACAATGTTGCATGGTTTAAAGGGTCATATTTGGAAAGCATATCAAGAAGTTCAAGCATCTAATATGTCTAAATCTTGTGCTACTGTAGAAGAAGCAGAACAAACTGTTAAAGAAGTATCTATAGCAAAAAATCATCCATGTCATTGGGAGAAAGTTGGTAATCGTTATGTAGTATATCGTTCAAGTGATAAAAAAGTAATGAAATCAATAAATTATTTCGCCCCAGATTTAAAACAATTTTTTACTGAAGAAGAATCAAAATAATAGATGTATAAAAAAGCATTTGCAAGACGTATTAAAGGTAATAAACATTTAATACATTTATGGACAGATGAAGGTTATGAAAAGGTAGAATGGGATAATCAAGCATATATTGAATGCCCTGATCATGAAGCAACTTTTACTGGATTAAATGGAGAATCTCTTAAAAAAACTAAATATTGGAATAATGATGATACTAGGATTCACTTTGGTGATATGCCTGCTCATCAAAAGTTTTTAATTGAAAAATATGGTATTAATGATACTCCATCTACAACTCATAGAGAATTATTTTTTGATATTGAGTGTGAAATGGGAGATGCTTTAACTCCTGAGTATATTCAAAGTGCTCCTAAAAGAATTACATCAATTGCTTGGTATGATAAACAATTAGACCAATGGGGTATTGTTATTTTAGATGAAAAGAACCAATTAAAACATACTAAAACAAAAAATAATAAAGAGATTATTCCTTGTAAAGATGAAACTGAGTTGTTAAGTAAATTTTTAGAAAGATTTAGAGATATTGATCCTGATATTATTGTAGGGTGGAATAGTGATTATTTTGATATTCCTTATTTATATTATAGATTATGTAATGTTTTAGGTCAGGATTTTGCTAGATTCTTATCTCCAATAGGTTATGTAAGAGAAACACCTTGGTATAAAGACCAATTTATTCAAATATGTGGGGTTGAATCTTTAGATTATATGCGTTTACATAAAAAGTATAGTTGGGCAGATGAACCATCAATGAGATTAGATGCAATTGGGGAAAAATATGTTGGAATGAATAAAATTGAATATAAAGGTAATTTAGATGATTTATTTAATACTGATATTCAGAAATTTATTAAGTATAATTTTGTGGATGTTGAAATATTAAAATTATTAGATGAAAAATTAGATTATTTAGCTTTAACTAAAAATCTAGCTCATAAGGGAAAACATAATTATAGTGAAGTATATGCTAATACAAAAACACAAGATGGAGCTATATCAGCATATTTATTAAGTCAAAATATTATACCACCTTCTAAAGATCGTAACCCACCAGAAAAAAGAAAATATGCAGGTGGATATTTATTTTGTCCACAAGCTGGATTATATAATTATATGTTTGATGAGGATTTAACTTCACTATATCCTTCAATTATTATGACTATTAATATTGGTAAAGAAACAATGGTAGCTAGAATTATAGATTCTGATCTTAGAAATAATAGATTAGGTTTAAATGATTTAAGAACAAAAGATCCTAAAGAAGAAATATTAATTGAAAATATTAAACGTAAACGTACTAAAGTTACTATTGGTGATTTAATAGGTTTTATTGAAAAGCATAATTGGGCTATATCAGCTAATGGGGTTATGTTTAAAACAAATCGTGAATCTGTACTATCAACTATTTTAAAAAAATGGTTTGATGAAAGAGTTTTATATAAGGGCAAAATGCAAAAAGCATTTAAATCAGGAAACAAAGAATTAGGTGCAGCTATGCATATGAAACAATATACTATGAAAATTCTATTAAATAGTTTGTATGGTGCAACAGCATTAGGTTCGTTTAGATATGGTAATATAGTGTTATCTGAAGCTATTACATTAAGTGGTCAGCGTATTATCCAAGAAAGTGCTTTATGCGCTAATAGACACATGAATAAAGTAATTAAAGGAAAAATATGAAACATTTAGAAGAAACTCCTTGGTGGATTTGTGACCCCGGTGATATAAATTATTGTGCCTACGTTGATACAGATTCTAATTATTTTAATGCCGAACCATTATTAAGACATTTATACTCTAATTTTGATGAAATGTCCGAAAAAGAAAGAGATAATGCATTAGAAAAAGAAGCACTTAAGTACCAAGATATTATAACTGATGATTATGATAGATTAGCTAAAGATTGTTTTAATGTTAATTCTCATAGATTAGAGATGAAAACTGAATGTGTAATCAGATCAGCTTATTTTAGAGCTACAAGAAGATATGCACAATGGATTACTAAACAAGAAGGTATTGAAAATGAAACTTTAGATGTAAAAGGGTTAGAATTTAAAAAAGCTAATTTCCCCCCTGTGTTTGGTAAATTTTTTAAAAGTTGTTTAGAACAAGTACTTAAAGGAGTACCTAAACATGAAATAGATTCTCAATTACTAGAATTTAGGAGACAAATATTAAGTGGAGAAATACCCTTAGAAAAAATTGGAAATCCTCAAGCAGTTAAAAAATTAAATAAATTTACAGAGCGTAAAGCTCGTGCTGGAGAAATGTTTTCTACAATAGGTAAGGGTGCACCTGCTGCTGTTAAAGCTTCTATTATCTATAACGATTTATTAAGATTTTGGAAATTAGACAAAAAGTATAATTATATTACTCAAGGAGAAAAAATTAAATGGATTTACCTTAAAAATAATCCTTATAGAATTGATGCTATTGCTTTTTTAGACTATGATATACCAGAGCAAATTCGTACATTTATTGAGCAATATGCTGATAAACAAAAAGTATTTGAAAGTATACTATTAAACAAGTTAGAAGGATTTTATAATGATTTAGGTTGGTCATTAAGTTTAAATCCTCATAGAAATAAATTTTTTAATTTTTAATTATGATAAATAAATCAAAGTTACAATCAATAATATCTAAATATTATTTAAATGGATTAGTCCAATCAGTAAGATGGTTAACTGAAGAAGGTAAATTAAGTATTAGTTTTGTATCTGAAAATAAAGATATATGTGGAGACTTAATATGTAATTCTTCACCTGTTGAAGATAGTGAAATAGCAATATTTGACACGGCACAATTAAATAAATTAGTATCAGTTACTAATGGTGAATTATTACTTACCTTAGAAAAGGAACATAAAGTATTTTCAAAGTTATATATACAAGATAATTCATTTAATGTAGCATATTCTTTAGCAGACTCATTATTAGTTCCTAAAAGAGGAACAATTAATTTTCCAACAAAATATGATGTTATAATAGAACTAACTCCTGAAATCGTAAGTAATTTTATCAAAGCTAAAAGTGCATTAAGTGATATAAATGACGTAATGATTAGTACTGAAGAAGATCCTGATAGAGGAACTATAGTACAATTTGCATTTGGAGATTTAAATAATTTTTCTAATAAAATTAAATATATTGTAGATGAAAATATAACAATAAATAAAGAACTAAAATTACCTTTTAATTCAGATTCATTTAAAAATATATTAGCATCAAACAAAGATTTAGAAAGTGGTAAACTTTCATTAACGGAAGAAGGATTTATGAAATTAGAATTTCAATCAGAAGACATAAAGACTTTATACTATATGGTAAGAAAAGAAGATGCCACATATGTATAATAAATTGACCTAAGGGCGCAAGTTTTAAATTATTTATTAACCGCTGATCTTAATGACAGCATAAAAACAAAATGATATGAGTACACATTTTTTAGAGAGATCACACCATCCGTTTGATCTATTATTTCGAAACCTGTTTGAAACAGGAACCCAATTTACACCGGCTACTGAAGCCAAACAACAATACCCAATTAATATTTTTGAAGATGATATAGGTTTAACTTTTGAGTTAGCTTGCACGGGCATTCCTAAAGATGCTATTGAAGTTAAATTAGAAGGAGATCTAATCAGTTTTAATTATGATAAGGAGAAAACACCAGAATCTCCTACCCGAAGTTATATTCATAGAGGAATAGCAAAACGTTCCTTTAATTTAGGATATAAAGTAGGGACTAAGTTTGACCTTAAAAAGGCAACAGCTAATTTCTTTGATGGTTTACTAATTGTGACAATCCCATTTGCTAAAGAAGCTATGCCTAAAGTTTTAAAAATTAACTAACTAAAAGCGCCCTTTAGGTTGGTTTATTAAAAACTTTTTCGTATATTACATCATAATTAAAAAATTAAAGTTATATGACTATTATTAGAGATCCTTTGTTAGAGCCTTATTTTATAGGTAAAGATGCATATTGCTATACAGCATATGAAGTAATAACACCACAAAAAAAATACTTAGAAAAAGGTAGTTTAGGTAAAGACTATGAAAAACCTATAGGTCATTACGGTGATTTTGGTAATGCTTTAGAAGCTATTATGAAACATCAATTAAACGAAAAAAATGGAGAGTATTCATCCATCCAAGAATATTTGGATAAATGGAATAAAATTAAATCAAATTTAAACAACATTAAAGAAAAAATTGGAATATGAATTTAGAAGCATTATTTAACGCAGTTATAGTAAAACCTCTTGAAGCCGAAGAAACTAAATATGGTTCAATTGTAGTTCCCGATATGGGGAAAGACAAAAATGAACATGGAGAAGTAATTGCAGTAGGCCCAGGACAAAACACAATATCAGGAACTTTTATCAAAACCATAAGTAAAGTTGGAGATATTGTAATTTTACCCACTCAAGGGTTTACAAAATTAGAACATAATGGGGAAGATTATTTAGTTGGCCCTGAAAATCAAATTTTAGCTAGAGTAAAAAAAGAAGTAGTTATAGAAAAATTATTAAAAGAAACTGAACCATTAAAAGAAAATTAAAATGAGTAAAATTATAGAATTTGGCCCTGAGGGTAGGAATAAATTAGTAAAAGGAATTGATATATTAGCTAATGCTGTAGTATCTACATTAGGTCCTAATGGAAGAAATGTAGTAATTGAAAGACCTAATCAATCTCCTATATCTACAAAAGATGGAGTTACAGTAGCAAAACATATAAATGTAAGTGATCCTGTAGAAAATTTAGGTGTAAATTTAGTTAGAGAAGCATCAGTAAAAACAGCAGATAAAGCTGGTGATGGTACTACAACATCAACCTTATTAGCTAGAGAAATGATAAAAGATGGTTTGCAATATTTAGCCAATGGAGCTAATGCAGTTGAAATTAAAAGGGGAATTGATACGGCTGTAAAAGAAGTTATTAATAATTTAAAAGAAAACATATCAGAAGATATTTCTGATGAAAATCAATTAGAACAAATTGCAACTATTTCAGCAAATAATGATCCTGAAGTTGGGAAATTAATTGCTACAGCTATGGATAAAGTTGGTGTTGAAGGAGTAGTACACATTGAAGAATCTAAAACTGGAGATACTTACTTAGAAACAGTTGAAGGAATGCAGTTTGATAGAGGGTACTTATCTCATTATTTTGTTACTAATAATAGTACAATGACTTGTACTTTAGAAGATCCTTACATTTTAGTATTAAATCAAAAATTATCATCTGTAAAAGATTTATTACCTATGTTAGAAGCAGTTTCTAATACTAACAAATCTCTACTAATTATAGCTGAAGATGTTGATAGTGAAGCTTTAGCAACACTTATTGTAAATAAAGCTAGAGGTACTATTAAGGTAGCTGCAGTTAAGGCACCTGATTTTGGTGATAGAAGAAAATTAATTTTAGAAGATATAGCTTCAGTAACAGGAGGTCAAGTATTTGATAAAGATAAAGGAATGAAACTTGATAAATTTTCTTGGGAATGGTTTGGTGAAGCACGTACTGTAACAATTTCAAAAGAAAAAACAACTATTATTGATGGTAAAGGAGATGAAAAATCTGTTAAAGAAAGATTAGAAGAACTTACTACTCAAATTGATAAAGCACAATCTAACTTTGAAACTGAAAAATTACAAGAAAGATTAGCTAAAATGGCAGGAGGAGTTTCTATTATTCATGTTGGAGGTTATACTGAAACTGAAATGAATGAAAAGAAGGATAGAGTAGATGATGCTTTACACGCTACTAAAGCAGCTATTGAAGAAGGAATAGTCCCTGGTGGGGGTGCTGCTTTATTATATGCAAGAGAAGCAATTCCTATTTCATCTAAATGTAATAAATGTATAGGAGCTGATATTGTATATAAATCTTGTGGTAAACCATTTGAACAAATATTAATTAATGCGGGTAAAGATTCAGTCGAAGCTCAAATGATAGGTCGTTCTTTAATAGGAAAGAAAAATAATACTTGGAAGGGGTATAATATTAAATCCGGATTAGTTACTAATATGAAGAAAGATGGTATTATTGATCCAACTAAAGTAACTAGAGCAGCACTTGAAAATGCAGCTGCAGTAGCAGGAACTGTACTTCTTACAGAGTGTATAGTTGTAGATGAACCTAAAGAAGATAATTCACAACCTCAAATGGATCCATCAATGATGGGAATGGGAATGTAATATGGAAATAAAAGAAACTGAACACAATAAGCTTATTGCTACTAGAGTACCACCTGGAGACAAGTGGACTTTAGTAGATGATAAGAAAAAAATAGTGCATGAATCTTTAACTGATACTTTAGAAGCCCATTTTAAGGCATCAGGTAATCCTTGTGAATTTAGATTATCCCCTTTAGATAGTAAATTATATACTATTGAAACACATCAATATGAAATACCTGAAGAAGAACCAAAGGAATTTAGTATGTATGGAGAATTTAAACAAGGCGCATAATAACTTGTTTACCCAAAATAACTTTCGTATATTTACATCATGAAAAATCATAGCCTACTAGTTGAAAAGTATAGACCTACTAATATAGATAATTATGTAGGTAATAAAAGTATTAAAGATACTATTAAAAGTTATATATCAAAAAATGATATTCAAAATTTACTGTTTTATGGTCCTGCAGGTACAGGTAAAACAACATTAGCTAAATTAATAGCTAAAAATATTGATTGTGATTTACTATATATTAATGCCTCAGATGAAAGGGGTATTGAAACTATTAGAGATAAAGTATCGGGTTTTGCTAGTACTATGTCTTTTAGGTCTTTAAAAATAGTCATTTTAGATGAGGCAGATTTTTTAACAATAATGGCTCAAGCATCTTTAAGAAATGTAATTGAAACCTTTTCACGTTCAACTAGATTTATATTAACTTGTAATTATGTAGAACGTATAATTGATCCTTTACAATCTAGATGTCAAACTTTAAAAATAATTCCACCTAGTAAATTAGATATTGTTAAACATTTAAAGGATATTACTGATAGAGAAGATATTAAAGTACACGTAAATGATTTAGCAATTGTAGTTAACAACAATTACCCTGATGTCCGTAAAATGCTTAATACTATACAAGTATCTACGGTAGATAACATATTAAAACTTGATAATGATGTATTAGTAGAAAGTAATTATCAAAATAAAATATTAGAAGAATTAAAAGTAAAAAAACCTAATTGGAGAACAATTAGACAAATAGTAGCAGATTCTAATGTAAAGGATTTTGAAGGGTTATATAGATTTTTATATGATAATTCATCTGAATATGCATCAGGAAAAGAAGGTATGATTGCCTTTTATGTGAATGAATATTCATATCAATCAAACTTTAGAATAGACAAAGAAGTAAATTGTATGGCTTTAATGTCTAAAATTATTGAAACAATTAAACCAAATATTATTTAAAATTATTAATTATGCAAAATAACGGAATGCAACAACCAAACATTGATTTAAAAAATACAACATCTATTGAAACAGAAAGTGGTAAAAAAATATGGCAACAAGGAGCTTTATTACGTAAAGTATCTAAGTTTGTAACAGGAACAGATTCAGATGCTGTCATGCCTATACCTGTATTTTATGATCCAGAAACAAATAAAATTTTAGAAGATTCAATGCCTAAAGAATTAAGAGAGGAATATAAAGATGTCCTTGTTAAAGCCTAAAAATATTTTTGAATGGCTAAATGAACTAACTTATAAAAAGTCAAGTTTAGATAGTTTTGAAGAGAATGCTTGGGAAAATTTTAATGCCTATATGGTACATAGGTTTGCATCAATGTATCAAGGTTATATAGAAATTGCAAATTTAGCTCAAAAATTCTCTCCTACTGATAAAAAGGGAATTTACAATTTTTATTGTGAAATGCTTCCTAGAAAAAAAATGTTTTTGAGATATATTAAATCAAAAACAAAACAAAATACATTAGAAATATTAGAACCTATGGTAAAGTATTTTGAATGTAGTTTTATAGAAGCAAATGAATATATAAATCTCTTAAATAAGGAGGATATTAAAGAAATACTTATTAAATTAGGTACAAATGAAAAAGAAATAAAAAAATTAATTAAAAAATTATAAAATGGCACAGTATAGAGTTATAACAATGCTTGAAAAAACTTTTGAAGCACAGAGAGAAAGAGCACTATTAACACTTGAATTATTAACAGTAAATCCAGCAGGTATAGGGGATCATTCAACAAATGATTTTTATAACAATGCAGAAGAGGCAATAAAAGCACTTGCTGAAGCAGATGACGTTTTAGAAACATTAAATAGACATTACGGTGGAAATGAATAAAAAGGAAATAATAGAAATATTTGAAACAGAATACCCAGAATTATCTGAAGAATTTAAAAAGATAGGAATGGAAATGTATACTATGTTTGCTGCTAAACATATGGATTATGGACTAAATAATATTGCTTTAGGTGGAGACATTCTAAATAATGATAAGGATAAAAAATTCTCTTTAACAGGATTAGCTATTAGATTAACTGATAAAATTAGTAGATTAAAAAATCTATTAGTAAATGGTAGAGCATTTGTTAAAGGTGAAGGAATGGAAGATACTTTTATGGATATAGCTAATTATGGTATTATTGGGTTGTTAGTAGGTAGAAATAAATGGAAAAAATAATGCCTTGGCTAAAAAAATACCCCCAATAGTAAAAATAATTAGAAATCATAAACCTGAACCAATTAATTTTGGATATCAGAAAAATATTTCTTACTCACAGTTATCTATGTTTAGAAGCTGTCCTAAAAAGTGGGCACTTCAATATAAAGAGGGTCATAAAAAACAATCTCCTAGTATTCATACTGTATTTGGTACTGCTTTTCATGAAGTTTTACAACATTATCTAGATGTAATGTATGATAAAAGTGGAGCAGAAGCCGATAGAATAAATATTAAAGAATTATTAGAAGATAAACTAAGAGAAGAATACCTTATCCAGTATAAAAAAAATAAAAATCAACATTTTAGTTCATCTGAAGAAATAAGAGAATTTTTTGAAGATGGTATAAAAATTTTAGATTATTTTAAAAAAAATAAAGGTAAATATTTTAGCAAAAAAGGATGGTTTTTAGTAGGTTGTGAAATACCTATATCTATTACGCCCAATAACGCGTATAAAAATGTTATATACAATGGTTTCTTAGATGTTGTAATGTACCATGAACCAACAGATACATTTCAAATAATAGATATAAAAACAAGTACTAAAGGTTGGAATAGTTATGCTAAAAAGGATGAAGAAAAACAATTCCAGTTAATATTATATAAAAAATTCTTTGCAGAACAATTTGGATTAGCAGAAGAAAGTATTGATATTGAGTTCCTAATTGTTAGAAGAAAAGTATATGAAGGTGGAGAATACCCTCAAAAAAGGATACAAACATTTTCTCCAGCATCTGGAAGAAATAAATTAAATAAAGCAACAAAAATATTAAATGAATTTATAAATGAAGCATTTGACTATAACGGATACAAAGAAGCACTTCACATTCCACAACCATCAAAATGGAACTGTAATTTCTGTGCGTTTAAGGAAGATGACAAATTATGTAATGTCCTTGGTAAGAACCTATAATCCACATATACGTATAGACAAATATAAATCAAAAATTAAAACAATGACTGAAAAAAAGAATATGACACTTACAAGTGTAAAAGTAAAAAGTAATTTATTTGAAAATTTTAAAATTGAGTGTGTAAGGCGTAAATTCTCTTTTCAAAAATTATCTGATAGAGCAATTCATCTATATCTTACAGATGAAGATTTTAGAAAAAAAATTCATAACCATAGTAATTTAGAAATTAATTAATAATAAAATATGAAAGAAGGTTATATAAAAAAAGAAGATAGAAAAAAAATACTCCTTATAACAGATGACATTAGAGTTCATTCTGGGGTTGCTCAAATAGGAAGAGAAACAGTTCTTAATACTTTACATAAATACAATTGGGTCCAAATGGCAGGAGCAGTTGATCATCCTGAGTTAGGGAAAATAATTGATTTTAGTGAAGAAATAAAGAAAAATACAGACGTTAAAGATCCTTACGTAATGTTATATCCACAAAAAAATTATGGAGATGCTGATAATTTAAGAGCAGTAATAGCAAGAGAAAAACCAGATGCTCTATTTCTTATTACAGATCCAAGATATTTTTCTTGGTTATTTCATATAGAAAATGAAATTAGAAAGGAAATACCAATTGCTTATCTTAATATTTGGGATAATTATCCTGCTCCTATGTATAATAAAGAATATTATGAATCTTGTGATTTATTAATGGGTATATCTAAACAGACAGTTAACATTAATAAATTAGTTTTAGGCGATAAAGGAAAAAATAAAGTATTTAAATATATACCTCATGGTTTAAATAGTAATATTTTTAATATATTAAAAGATGATGCTCCTGAATTAATAAGATTTAGAAAAAATCTAGGATTAAAAGAAGACAATAATTTCCACTTAATTTTTAACTCCAGAAATATAAAAAGAAAACAAGCATCTAATATTATAATGGCTTGGAGATTATTTACTGATCAACTCTCTCCAGAAGAATCAAAAAAATGTCAATTAACATTAAAAACAGAAGCATCATTTGATCATGGAACAGATCTAAATGCTGTAATTGAGTATATGTGTCCTCCTGATATTTGTAGAGTAGGTATTTTAGATCATAAATTATCTGCTGAAGAAATGAATTTAATGTATAATTCAGCAGATGGGGTTATACAAATATCAAATGCTGAGGGTTGGGGATTATCCTTAACTGAATCTATGTTAACAGGGACACCATTTATAGCAACAGTCACAGGAGGAATGCAAGATCAAATGCGTTTTGAAGATGAAAATGGGAATTGGGTAGAATTTAATGATGAATTTCCTTCAAATCACCATGGAAAATATAAAAAACATGGAGAATGGGCATTACCAGTCTATATATCAGCAAGTACATTAGTAGGTTCTCCTGCAACTCCTTATATATATGATGACCATCATAATATTCATGATGTTACGGATCAAATTATGAAATTATACAAAATGTCAAAAGAAGAAAGAAAATCTATTGGGAAAAAAGGATATAATTGGGCTCGAAGTAAAGAAGCAGGGTTTACATCTGAAATAATGTCTAGTAGAGTTGTAGATGCTATGGAAGAGTTATTTTTAACTTGGAAACCAAGAGAAAAATTTGAATTTCTTAAGGACACCGATTATGAAAAAAGAATATTACCACATAAATTAAAATATTAAAATGAAAAATACATTTGTTATAAGTTGCCCAATTGATACTTACAGTGGATACGGAGCAAGATCAAGAGATTTAGTTAAATCTATTATTGAATTAGATAGATACGATGTTAAAATTTTAAGTCAAAGATGGGGTAATTGTTCTTTTGGATTTATTGAAGATAACCCAGAATGGAAATTTTTAATAAAGCATATAATCCCCCAATTACCTAGTCAACCTGATATTTGGGCACAAGTTACTGTGCCTAGTGAATTTCAACCTGTTGGAAAATATAATATAGGATTTACAGCTGGAATTGAATCTACAATATGTTCTGCTCCTTGGGTTGAAGGTATGAATAGAATGGATATGAATATAGTTTCATCTGAACATTCTAAGCGCGTATTTTTAAATTCAAAATTTGATAAAGTAGACCCAAAAACTAATCAAAAAATAGGCATTACAGAATTAACTAAACCTATAGAAGTATTATTAGAAGGAGCTAATTTAGATACCTATAAACCCCTTAAAGAAACAGAATTTAAGGAATTAAATTTGCTAAATGATATTAATAATATCCCTGAAAAATTTTCATTTTTATCTGTAGGACATTGGATGCAAGGAGATTTAGGAGAAGATAGAAAAAATTTAGGAATAACTGTTAGGTCTTTTTATGAAACCTTTAAAAATACTAAAAACCCACCAGCATTAATTTTAAAAACTTGTGGGGTTAATAATTCTTATATGGATAGAAGGGATATAATGAGAAAACTTAATACAGTTCGTAATACTTGTAAGGGTAAATTACCTAATATTTATGTCTTACATGGTGATTTTACTAACCAAGAAATGAATGAATTATATAATCATCCAAAAATTAAAGCAATGGTTTCTCATACTAGGGGAGAAGGGTTTGGTCGACCCTTATTAGAATTTAGTTTAGTTAATAAACCTATAATATGTTCTGGTTGGTCAGGCCAATTAGATTTTTTAAATAATGATTTTACTTTATTACTTCAAGGATCATTTACTAATATTCACCCTTCAGCTATAGTTAAAGATATATTAATTCCTGAATCTCAATGGTTTCAACCTCATGCTACAGAAATATTTAAATCCTATAAAGATGTATATGGGAATTACAAATATTGGGAAGAGCAAGCAAAAAGACAAGGATATTTTAGTAGAACGAATTTTTCATTTAAAAATATGAAAGATAAAATTTCATCTATATTAGAAAATAATATAAATTTACCAGAACAAGTATCTTTAAATTTACCGAAATTAAAAAAAGTTAACCTACCAAAATTAAAAAAAATATAAATATGAAATACGATGAAATAATAGATTGTCCTAAAAGTGGGGGTGATTTATGCTATAAAATGGAAATTAATGAAGACATAACCAATTATTTTAGTTTATCCTGTGGTTTTTGGACTAATACTTTAATGATTTCTGGATCAAGTTTTTATGAAGAACAGATGTCATCACTTCCTGAATTGTACAAAGATTTAGCTTGGACAGATTCAAAAACAGAACTTGTTTGGGTACCTAATACTGTAAATGAACCAGAATTAGGAATGGTGTTTGCAGATGGGAGTGATATAACAAATTGGCGTTGGACTGCTGCAAAAGCTGTTGAAATTAAAGATAAGGAAAAATTAAAATTCCCAATACCTGGAAAATCAGGAGAATATTATAAACATAGAATGGACATGAAAAATTTAAAATCCTTTGATAAAGAACGTGGATATATAGATGCTCTTTCGTATATTGGGGTATTACCTGAATAAAAAAATATGAAGATAAGTTACGCAATTACAGTATGTAATGAACATAAAGAAATAGAAAAATTATTAACATTTCTATTTGAACATAAAAGAGAAGAAGATCAAGTTATAGTCCAAATGGATAACTCAGCAACTAAAGAAGTTATTAATATTTGTGAAATATTTGAATCTAAACAAGCAACTGAATATAAACTTATATCTCATAGTTTAAATAAGAATTTTGCTGCACATAAAAATAATTTAAATGAAAATTGTGAGGGTGATTGGATATTTGCTATAGATGCAGATGAATTACCTAACAAATATTTATTAGAAGCTTTGCCTTTTATTTTAGAAACTAATCCTGATGTAGAAGCATATTGGGTACCAAGAGTAAATACAGTAGCAGGGATTACTGATAATCATATTGCTAAGTGGGGGTGGAAAATAAATGATCAAGGATGGATAAACTTCCCAGACTGGCAAATGAGGTTATATAGAAATACAAAAAATATTTATTGGATTAAACCTGTACACGAACAATTAAAGGGTTATACTAAATTCGCAAATCTACCAGCAGAAGAAAAATTCTGTTTATATCACCCTAAAAATATAGGGAGACAAGAATCACAAAACGCTTTTTACGAAACAATATAATGGCAGATTTAGAATCATCAATTAAAAAACAAGGTAAATGGGTTACTCAAATTATCCATTTTATAGGGGGTGAAAAAAGAACATTTGAAAATATAGATTCTTCTTTAATTAAACAAGGACAATTTACAAAATTATCTACTAAAGATGGTAGGTATATTTTAATAAATGATAGAAATGTATTATGTATAGAAACATTTAAGCAATGAAAGTATTAGTATTAGGTGATGGTTTATTAGGTAGTGAATTAGTTAATAATTACAAATGGGATATGGTATCTAGAAAAACTGGAACTTTAGATATAACCTTCTTAGGGCTGAATGAATTAGAATCTACAATAAAACAATATGATGTAATAGTTAATTGTATATCTAATACTGATAGTTATTCTGAAGATAAACAAAAACACTGGGAAGTTAATTATGAGTTTGTTAAAAATTTAAATAATATTTGTTCTAATAAAATTAAATTAGTTCAAATCTCAACTGAATTTGTATATGCTCATAATTCTATCCCTCCAACTGAAAAATGTTTACCTTTACCTGATAATACTTGGTATGCTTATACTAAGTTATTAGCAGATGAATACATTCAAGTTTCAAACTCCAATTATCTTATATGTAGAGTATTACATAAACCTAATTCTGGAATTTATGATTATATTTGGGATCCTATTTTAACTAGTGGAGATAAAGTAAACAAAATAGCAGATCTAATATATAAATTAGTTATAAATAAAGCATGGGGAGTTTATAATGTAGGAACAGGAGATAAATTATTATCTAGTTTATATCCTAATATACCTACGACTACACCCCCACCTAAAACTCCTAAAGATACTAGGATGGATATAAATAAATTAAATAAATTTTTAAAACAACATTATGGAAAATAAAATAAAGAAAAAAGTATGGTACGCTCCTTATAAATTTGAATCTTATGGTGAGGAAGAAATTAAAGCTGTTGAAGATAGTTTAAGAGCTGGTTGGTTAGCAGGATTTGGTCCTTTATCTATTGAGTTTGAAGAAAAAATAGCTAAATACTTTGGTAAAAAATATGGATTATTTGTTAACTCAGGTTCATCAGCTTGTTTATTAGCTTTAGCGTGTTTAGACTTACCAAAGGATTGTAAGGTAATTACTCCTGCTTGTACTTTTTCTACTACATTAGCCCCTATAATTCAATTAGGATATAAACCTGTATTTTGTGATGTCAATTTAACATCTTATGTACCTGATGTTAAAGATATTATATCACTTCTTGAAGATGAAGAAGAAAAAATGTTTAAAGATATAAAGGCAATTATGGTACCAAATTTAATAGGTAATAAACCTAATTGGGCATTACTTAAATCTGAATTAAAAAGAATAGGAAGAGAAGACATATATGTAATTGAAGACTCAGCTGATACAGTAACTTACACAGAAGAAACTGATATATCAACAACTAGTTTTTATGCTAGCCATGTTATAACAGCAGGGGGACAAGGAGGAATGGTAATGTTTAATAGTGAAAAACAATTATTAAGAGCTAAATCTTTTAGGGATTGGGGAAGAATGGGTAATGATTCTGAGATAATAGATGATAGATTTAATCATAAAGTTGATGGAATTCCTTATGACCATAAATTTTTATATAGTGTATTAGGATATAACATGAAATGCAGTGAAATGAATGCAGCATTTGGTTTAGTTCAACTTAAAAGATTTGAAAAATTTGAAAGTATAAGAAGAGCTAATATTGAACGTTATTTAGAAAATCTTAAGGATGTTGAAGAAATAACACTACCAGATGATAGTATTAAACCTAATTGGTTGGCAATTCCACTTCAATATGAACATAGATTAGATTTATTAACATATTTAGAAGATCAAAACATTCAGACAAGGGTTACTTTTGCAGGTAATGTAACTCGTCATCCTATTTATAGAGAATATCTTCAAGAATTTAAAAATTCAGATTTAATAATGAAAGATGGGTTTTTATTAGGAGCACATCATGGTATGACTATTGAAGATGTAGATTATGTTTGTGAAAAAATAAAAGAATATATTACCTTAAAAAACCAAGCAAATAGGGTTTAAAATATGAATATTACATTTTTAACAGAAATGAATTTTGAAGGTAAAATTCCTTCAACTCACCCAAACATGAGAACTGAATTTGCATGGATGAATGCTTTAGGAGCAAATCATTCCTGTATTCATAATTTTAAAAATATTAAAAACCAAGATCATGTTTTTATTATAATTCCTAAGGGAGAAGTATTTTTAAATGCTGTTGGTGTAAAATTAAGTGATAAAATTAATCCTATAAGTAAACTTTTAGAATTAGATATAATACCAATTTTAAAATCTAACAACAATAAAGTACACTATATTCAAGAAGGTCCATCATGGTTATTTAATGATTATGAAATTATTGATCAATTAAATTTTTATAATACATTATCAGAATGTGATAGTATTTTTGCTCATAATAAGTATGATACTAAATTTTACCAAGGTTTATTTCCTAATAAACAAATAAATGTAATGCCTACTTTACTTATAGAGGATTTAATTAAATTTATAACACCAAAACCTGAAGATAAAGTTATTGTAGGTGGTAATTTTGCACGTTGGTATGGGGGTTTTCAAGGTTATATAGCTGCAAGTGAATTTAATGTTCCTATATGGACACAAGAATCTCATGCTAAACGTGAAAATGAAGGTGATATAACGGATTTAAATCATTTACCACGACTAACATGGGTAGATTGGATGAAAACATTATCGACGTTTAAATACGCGATACATTTAATGCCTACTATAGCAGCTGGGACTTTTAGTTTAAATTGTGCTTATTTTGGGATTCCTTGTATAGGAAATGAAAAAGTAGATACACAAAAAATATGCCACCCTGATCTATCAATAGATGTGGAGGATGTAGAAAAAGCTCGTATATTAGCGAAACGCTTAAAAACGGATAAAGATTTTTATAATATGTGTAGTGAAATGTCTAAAATGATGTATCATGAAATTTATAATATAAATAAGTATAAAGAAAAATTAAATAAAACATTATGAAAACAGCATTAGTATTAGGTGGAGGTGGATTTATTGGAGGTCATCTTGCTAAGAGATTAAAAGAAGATGGGTTTTGGGTAAGAGTTGTTGATATTAAAAATAAGCATGAATTTTGGAACCACAAAGATATGTGTGATGATTATGTATGTGGTGATTTAAGAGACCCTTCAATAGTATCTGCTAGCTTTAGAGTAGAAAGAGACCCTAATCACAAAGATGTAATTTATGGTTATAGTTTACATAAACAACCATTTACTGAAATTGATTCATTTGATGAAGTATATCAATTAGCAGCTGATATGGGTGGAGCTGGTTATATTTTTACAGGTGAAAATGATGCTAATATAATGCATAACTCAGCATTAGTAAATCTTAATGTAATATTAGAAGCAAGTATTACTAAAGTAGGTAGAATATTTTACTCATCTTCAGCTTGCATATACCCAGAACATAATCAACTTGATCCTAATAATCCTAATTGTGAAGAAAGTTCTGCTTACCCTGCAAATCCAGATTCAGAATATGGTTGGGAAAAATTATTTAGCGAAAGATTATTTTTATCTTTTATGAGAAATTATAATTTAAATGTTAAAGTAGCAAGATTCCATAATATATTTGGCCCTCAAGGAACTTGGGATGGAGGTAAAGAAAAAGCCCCAGCTGCTATGTGTAGAAAAGCAGCATTATCTAAGGGTGAAATGGAAGTTTGGGGTGATGGATTACAAACAAGATCATTTTTATACATTGATGAGTGTATAGAAGCTATTTTAAAATTTATGAGACAAGATAATTTTTCTGGTCCTATTAATATTGGTTCTGAAGAAATGGTTACTATAAATGAACTTGCAAATATGGCTATCCGTTGTTCTGGTAAAGATATTAAAGTTAATAATATTGATGGGCAAAAATTTCTGGATAAATATGGATTTCCCTGTCCAATGGGTGTTAGAGGAAGAAATTCTGATAATAAATTATTTAAAGAAAAAATTGGATGGGAACCAACACAACCACTTTCTATAGGAATAGAAAAAACTTTTAATTGGATAAAAAAACAAATAAAAACAAATGGATAAAGAAAATCATCCTTTAACTCGAAAAGAATTATTTAATAAATATAAATTAGATAATAAAATATTTTTTGAAACTGGTACTCATAAAGGAGAATCAGTCCAAACAGCATTAGATTTAGGTTTTGAAAAAGTAGTAACAGTTGAACTTATTCATAATTTTTTTAATGAATGTGCTTTTAAATTTATAGATAAACCTAATGTAAACTTATTTTATGGTCATTCTAATGATAAAATGGATGAAATGTTAAATTTAGTAGACTCCCCAGCTTTATTTTGGCTTGATGGTCATGTAGATGGAGTTAATGCTGATTGTTTATGGGATGAATTAGAACATATAAAAAATCATACTATAAAAACTCATACTATTATAGTAGATGATATTCCTCTATATTTTGGGGATGGTGAAAAGGTAAAGGAAAAAATATTAGAAATAAACCCAGATTATAAATTTGTTATTGAAGATGCCCTTAATGAGGGTAATGGGAAAAATATGGAAAATTGGGATTTAATAGCATATATATAGCAAATAATGAAAATATTTATTACAGGGGGAAGTGGAAATTTAGGAAAGGAATTAAAGAAAGTTATACCAAACACATACCAAATAGTATCACCTACTAGGGTTGAATGTGATATAGAAAATTTTCAAGAAATTCAAAATGAAATAGCAAAATCAAAACCAGATATTGTATTACATTTAGCAGGTTTTGTTGACATTATAGGGTGTGAAGGTAATATTACTAAAGCTATAGACACTAACGTAATAGGTACTATAAATGTAGTTAAATCTTGTTTAAATTTAAAGTGTAAATTAGTATATGTTTCTTCTGAGTATGTTTTTAAAGGAGATAAAGGAAACTATTCAATAAATGATAAATTAAATCCTATAAACATATATGGAAAAACAAAATCAGCATCTGAACATATTATTTCCATTTTACCTAATTACCAAATAATAAGAGCTCCTTTTATTAAAACTAAATATCCTAAAGTCTATACTAACCAATATTGTTCTAGATATTTTATTGAAGATATAGCAGAAAAAATATTTAATAACATAATAAATAATAAAAATAATATAGTACATATTGCTAATGATAGGAAATCATTATACAACCATTATTTAGATAAAAACTTAAATCCACTTCCTATTGAAATACCAGATAATATGAAAAATATAACACCTAAAGACACTAGTTTAATTAATAATAGTATTTAAAATGAAAAAAAATAAAGTAGCATGTGTAGTATATTATACTGACGATAGATATGATGGTTTAGTTTCTAATGTTAAAAATAGTTTTTTAAAGTTTAATAGTGAAGAATGTGATTACTATCAAGTAGATTATACAAACCAAGAAGAATATAATAATACATTAGAACATTTTGATTATGCTCCTGAAACATTTTTGATGCAATATATTTATGCTTATGAAATTATGAAAAAACATAATTATGAAAAGGTAATTATATTAGGGTCAGATACTATAGTTTGTGGGAGACTAGATGAATTTTTAGATGATAATACAACTCCAGTTTTAGCATCTTTAAATTATTGGATTCAAGAATCTACTGAACATTGGTTATCCCCTACAATGCAAGTAAAGTTACCTGATGGGTCAGAAGAATTAGATCATTTAAACATAAACGCTGATGTTGTCTGTTTTAATAGTAGTGATGCTTTATTAAAAGTTATTACTTTAAGTATGGAACATTATACTCATTTTTCAATACAAGGAGGGTTAAATGAATTAGCTCATATGGATAAATCCTATAAGGTAAAAATTGTAGATTCTCCATATCCATTAAGTAAAGTATCTTATAATTGTAGATCTAAAGGAGTTCCAAGAACGGATATGATAGAAAAAGGTAACATTAAAAATTGCTATCCTCAAAATGTACATGGGTTAAGTTATAATTATTTAGTAGAAAGAAATCTATTAGATGGTCAACCTAGTCCTATAAAATCTTGGTATGTTAAGGATAGTAAGTTATACACTCATGACCATAAACAAATAAAGGTATTTCATTTTGTAGAGGGATTAGGTGGTAGACCAATTGAAAAATTTAATGAATTAATTAATGATTTTAAAACAAATTGGTTTAATGAAGAAACATATAAGTTCTTTAAAGAACAATGTAATTGTAATCAATTTTTTAATTAAAAATAAAACTAAGTTATGACAAAAATAATAAACAAACCCTGGGGGAAAGAAGAATGGCTAGAATTAAATGAAAAATATTGTTATAAAAGAATTTATATCAATAAAGGTTATAAAACAAGTTATCAATATCATAATTATAAAAGAGAAACTAATTATTTAATTGAAGGCACAGCAGAGATATGGTTAGAAAATGATGATGGGGTTGTTGAAAAAAAAATAATGAAAGCTGGAGAATTTTTTAATGTAACACCTCCTAAAAAACATAGAGTAATAGCCTTAACTGATATTATTTTACAAGAAGTTTCAACCCCTGAAGTAAATGATGTTATTAGAATTGAAGATGATACTAATAGAAAAGATGGGTTTATTGAAGGTGAACATAAACAACCAGCTGTATTGTTATTAGCAGCTGGAAAAGGAGAACGTTTAGGAGATTTAACTACTAACATAAATAAAGCTTTATTACCTATTAATAATAAAGCTATTATATCTTCAATTATTAATAAATTTCCTGATAATTATGAGATAGTTGTAGCATTAGGTTATAAAGGAGATATTGTAAAGGAATATTGTGAATTAGCACACCCTAATAGAAAATTTATATTTGTGAATGTAGATGATATAAATTCAACTAATTCAGGACCAGGATATTCAGCTCTTAAATGTAAAGAATATTTAAACCGTCCTTTTTATTTAGCTGTTGCTGATTGTATTATTGATTCAGAATTACCTCCACAAGATGGTAATTGGTTAGGTGTTTACCCTACTTCGTATCCTGAAAAATACTCTACAGTAAAATCAGATACAAAAGGAAATATTTTAGATTTTGCTAATAAAAACCATAAGGGATTTAATGATGCTTTTATTGGGTTAGCTTCTATTTTAGAATATGATATATTTTGGAGTGAATTAGAAAATAATATGCAAAATGGAGAAATAGTATCAGCATTTTCAAATCCTTCTAAATATTCTAATTTTTCAATTAAAAGGTCAGAATGGTTAGATACAGGAACTTTAGATGATTTAAATAGAACTAAAAATTATTTTAATGATAATCCTCTTTCTTTACATAAAGAAACTAGTGAAATAACTTATAAAGAAGATAAATTTATTAAATTCCACCCTAATTTAGATAATATTTTAAATAAATCTAAAAGAGCAGAAATTTTAAATGGTTTAATCCCATCAGATTTTGCTAGTACTAATAATTTTATTAGTTATAATTGGGAAGAAGGTTTAACTTTATACACTTATAATGATATTGATTTATATAGAAAATTCTTATCAGTATTAGATTCTAATATTACAAAATCAAAAACATGGGTGGGTAATAAAGAATTATATAAATCTTTTTACATCACAAAAACAGAAAACAGAAAAAATAAATTTATAGATAGGTTTGGGAAAAAATATTATACTAAAAAGTATAATGTAAATGGAAACAATTATGATTCATTAGAAAATATATTATTAGGTATTAATTTAAAAAATTTATTTAATAATCCAATGTATAATTTATTTCATGGAGATTTACAATTTGATAATATTATCTATAATAAAAAAAATGACTCATTTAAATATATAGATTGGAGAGAATCCTTTGGAGGTAGTACTGAAGGGGGAGATATTTATTATGATTTAGCAAAATTGTATGGGGGTTGTATTATACCTTATAATTTAGCAAAAAATGATGATTTTATTAGATATACTGAGGGTGTAGCAATAATTGATTATGGTTTTAATGTTCCTGATGAATTATCTCAATTTAAAAATGAGTATGAAAAATGGTTAATTAATAAAGGATATGATTTAAATCGTATTAAATTAATGACAGCTATTATATTTTTAAATATGTCACCTTTACATAGTACAAACTTTTCAAAAATGTTATGGTTTAAATCTATAGAAATGTTATCTAATGTTAATAGATAAAAACACCCAAATATATTGTTCATTTTCCTCAAATCCAGGAAATAATGGTTGTAAATTTTTTAATAATTCATTTCAATCTCAAAATATAAACGCTATATACAAATCCTTTTATTCTGATAATATTGAAAATTCAATTAAAGCTGTTAAATCTTTGGATATTAAAGGATTTGCTGTTAGTATGCCTTTTAAAGTAGAAGTACTTAATTATGTCGATAAATTATCAAAAGAAGTTAAATATATAGGTGCAGCTAATACTATTCTTAATAATAATGGGAATTTAAAAGCATACAATACTGACTGGGTAGGTGCTTATAAATACCTAAATAAATATAAAAAAGATAGATTAGACTATATAAATATTTTAGGAAATGGAGGGTTTAGTAAAGCGGTACAATATGCTTGTAATCTATTAGAAATTAGTTTTAATATTATAGAAAGAGATCAATGGAGTTTGGTTCCCCAATTAAAAGGCATTATATTTAATTGTACTCCTGTTGAGATTTATACTACTGGAATGTTAATAGATGGTAGACCATCTACAACTAGTGGTAAAAAAATAGCTTTACTACAGGCAGAAGAACAATTAAAAATTTATACTAATGCTATACCCTAAAATTTATATAGGTCCTATGTCTAAAAATGTAGTAAATGCTATTACTGAGTTTTGTGATGAAACAGGTAATAAAGTAGGATTAATACCTTCAAGACGACAAGTTGAACATAATGGGGGTTATGTTAATAAATGGACAACTAAAAACTTCAGTAAATATACTAATAAATTAGTTTTAAAACGAGACCATTCTGGTCCTGGTCAAGGTTATAAAGATGATGATGGATATACTTCATTAAAAGAAGATTGCAATTTCTTTAATTTAATTCATATTGATCCCTGGAAAAAATACCCTAAATATAAAGATGGGTTAAAATGGACTATAAATATGATAGAATTTTGTTATAATATTAACCAAGACATTGAGTTTGAAATAGGTACTGAAGAATCTATTCGCAAGTTTAGTAGTGATGAATTATATAAATTAGTTAAAGATTTAGCATTTAATTTGCACCCCCAAGTATTTAATAAAATTAAATATTTAGTTATACAATCAGGTACTTCATTAAAAGGAAATAGTAATACAGGGTCTTATGATAAAGATAGACTTTTATCTATGTTGTCTGTTGCCAAAAAATGGAATCTTTTATCAAAGGAACATAATGGAGATTATATTCCTTCAAATCTAATTAAAGAAAAAATGAAATTAGGATTAGATTCAATAAATATAGCCCCAGAGTTTGGGTTAATAGAAACTCTTTCTTACATAGACGAAGGTATTGATATTAATAAATTTTGGGAAATATGTTATAATTCTAAAAGATGGGAAAAATGGGTTGATAAAGATTTTGATCCCATAAAACAAAAATTAGATCTAATTAAAATATGTGGTCATTATGTTTTTTCATCTAAAAAATTTAAAAAAATAAAACCTAATATTGATAATATTATTAAATTAAATATAAAAAATAAATTAAATGAGTTATTTAAATAATAGACCTAAAACTATTATATGTGATATAGATGGAACTTTAGTAAAACATATATCACCTTTAGAAACTACTAAACCCGGTTTTAAGATGCAATTATTACCTGGTACTCTTGAAAAATTAGCAGAATGGGATGTAAAGGGGTATAATATAATTTTAATGTCTGGTAGAAGAGAAGGGGCAAGGAAGGAAACTGAAAAACAATTATCTGAAGTTGGGATAATATATGATAAACTAATTTTAGGAGTAGGAGGAGGAATTCGTGTTTTACTTAATGATAAAAAACCAGATGGAACTACAGAAACAGCTTTATCTTATAATTTAACAAGAAATAAGGGGATTAGGCATTTAGAACTATGAAAAATAAATTTAAAATAATAATTCCATCATTTAATAATGAAGATTGGGTAGAATATAATATAGCTAGTATACTTAATCAAAATTATAGTAACTATGAAGTATTGTATATCAATGATAAATCTACTGATAATACATTTAATAAAGTAAAAGATATAATAGATGGGTTAGATAATTGGACTGTTATTAATAATAAAGAAAATAAAGGAGCACAATATAATTATTTTGAACATTTAAATACTTTTCTTACAGATGATAAAGACATATTAATACATTTAGATGGTGATGATTGGTTATATGATGATAATGTATTAGATAATTTAAATAAATTTTATTGTGAAAAGGATTGTTGGATGACTTATGGGGGGTTTGTATGTTGGGATGGTAGTAAAGATGTAAAACTCCCAAACCCACAATCAACCCCATACCCAGAATTTATTCATAAGTACAAAATGTATAGAAAAGATGTTTGGAGAGCATCTCATTTACGTACTTTTAGAAGTTTTTTAATTAAATCTGTAAAAAATAGTGATTTAAAATCTAACATAGATGGAAAATATTATTGGCATGCTGCTGATTTAGCCCACCAATTCCCCTGTTTAGAAATGTGCCCTAAAGATAAAATAGGAGTTGTTGATTTTTATACACACTGTTATAATGCTTCACAACAAAATAGCATAAGAACTCGAGAAAGGGAAGACAGCAATAATCAAAAATATGAAGAGGAAATAAGGAATAAAAAAATATATAAGGAAGGACTTAAAGGAGAAAAATTACCTCAAGTTAATATATTTGGTTCTCCCTCAGGTGGAGAATTATGTTCAATACCTACAGAATTTAGTTATTGTTATAATGTGTATAAAGGAGAATATGATTTAGTATTATTAAATGATATGGATATAGAAAAATATTTAGATGGAGAATATCAAATAGGTAATAATGTACCTGTTGTAGCCAGATTATTAGAACAAAGAGACTATTTTCAGGGTAAATTAATGAATAAAGTAAAGGAAAATTATCATAAATTTCATACTATTTTAACTTTTGATAAAATTTTATTAGATACACTACCTAATGCACGATTTTGTAACGCTGAAGGAATAACAGCATTTTCAGTTTTCCCTAATGCTATGAATATTCCTTCTTACTATCCTAAAATAGCAGGTGAATTTAATGTTAGTAAAACCATACAAATGTTTCCTAAAAATAATTTTAATAGAGCTATATGCATTACATCAGCAAAAGCATTTTTACCAGGACATAATGTTAGGTTAAATTTTGTTAAAAATTCTAAAGATAAAATTGATTTATTTGGAAAAGGAATTAAAGAAGTAGAAAGTAAATTAGATGTATTACATAATTATGCTTTTAGTTTAGCTATTGAAAATAACATATCTAAAGATGATTATTATTTTACTGAAAAACTTATAGAATGTATAATTACAGGAACTATACCTATTTACTATGGTTGTCCCAATATTGATAAATTTTTTGATATAAAGGGAATTCTTACTTTTAATACACAAAAAGAATTAGATAATATATTAGATAACTTAAATGAAGAAAAATATAATTCGATGTTAAAATATGCTAAAGCTAATTATGATAAAGCAATAAAAGAATTTGTATTGGACAATGATTCTTTATACAAATTACACTTAAAAAATATAATTAAAGATGGTACTACTATTTAATGTTTTCCTTACAGTTTCTAAGGCAAACCAAAATGTAATTTATGATAGAGGTAATTTACCTAATAATAGTAAATTAGATATTACTAAATATAGTTTAGCTAGTTTAGCGAAAGCTTACCCCTGGTCAAAAGCTATAATAAATATAGAATTAGATTCTAACTGTTATAGCGAAGAAGATAATAAAAATGTTTATGATTTTATTACTAAGGAATTTAAAGATATTGAATTTGTATACTCATCTAAAAGATGTGAACTACAAAAAGAATGGCAAGCTTTATATAATGTAATAAATAGTGATTTAATATTTTATTTAGGAAATCATGATCATATATTTATAGATTCTGATAATTCCTATTTAAAAGATTTAGTAAAAATAGCTAAAAAATATAAAAATTCAACTATAGTAACATCCCACTTCCCAGAAAATATAAGATGGGCTAAAAGTGGATATATAGAATTAAATGAAACAACTCCAAGAAAACTTAATAATGGTTATAAAATTAATGATAATTATTTATCTTATGAAGGAATTTGTATAGATAGTTTAAATATAATTACAAAATCCTTATATTATGATTGGTTTTTTACAGGTAATTGGGGAGATGAAGTAAAATTACCTAGAACTGATGGTATAGGAGGCATAGATTTACTTAAAATAAGAAATTATTTGGGTGTTAATTTACCCCCACAAAAAATAATTATACCTTATAAAGAACAATTAAGACATTTTGATGGGTATATGCATCAAAGAATAACAAATGATACTTGTCCTTCTTTAACTGTACCTGATGGATTCTTTGAAAATAAAATAAAGGTAAGATATGGTTATAACGATTATAAAAAAGGATGGGTAAATATAAATCCTCAAAATCAAAATTATTATGCCTCAGATAAAAATGGGGTAGATGATAAGATAACCTTAGATGATTTACCTTTGTTTTGGAAAGAAAAAATAATTGATATTGATATAAATTCAAATATAAATGAAGAAGAAATGATACAATATAAATTACAGTCTAGACTACAAATGGTATATTCTGATGAACGTTATAACCCTTATGTAGATGACGAAATACAACAAAAAGTACTTGATACTTATTTATTAACCCACAAACAATACAAATTAGCATGATAAAAACAGTATATATAACCGGATGTTTAGGATTTATAGGATCCTATGTTACTCGTACTTGCCTAGAAAAAGGTTGGTATGTTAAAGGAGTAGACAAAATGACCTATGCTTCTAATATTGACTTATTAGAAGAATTTAAATTATATCCAAATTTTTCATTTATAAAATGTGATATAAATGATTTAGAATTTTTGTATGAATGTGATTATATTATTAACACAGCAGCTGAAACACACGTTGGTAATAGTATAGTTAAAAGTGATGACTTTGTTCATTCTAATATCAATGGTGTACATCATTTACTTGAATTATTAAGAAATTATAGAGGAGAAGGTAAAAATATTCCAACATTATTACATTTTAGTACTGATGAAGTATATGGAGATGTAACTGAAGGTGAACATTTAGAAACTGATATCTTAAAACCTAGTAATCCTTACTCAGCTACAAAAGCAGCAGCAGACCAATTAATTTTAGCATGGGCTAGAACTTATGATTTACCTTTTATTATAGTAAGACCTACTAATAATTATGGGGTAGGACAATATACTGAAAAACTAATACCAAAAGCAATAAAATATTTAGGTTTAGGTAAAAAAATTCCATTACATAATGATGGTACTCCTATTAGAAATTGGTTACATGCACAAGATACAGCTGATGCTGTTGTTACCCTTGTAGAATCAAAAGTTAAAAATGAAATATATAATATAGCTGGGGGGTTTGAACAAACTAATTTGGATACTACAAATAAGGTTATTACATTATGTCATCCTAAAGAAGAATTATCTAATTATAATTCTTATTATGATTTTTCATATTCACGACGAGGTCAAGATGTTAGATATGCCTTAAATGATAATAAATTAAGAAATTTAGGATGGAGTTCTAGAAAGGTATTTGATAATGAGTTACCTGAAATAGTAGAATATTATAAAGAAAATTTTATATGGTAGATTTAAAAAAAAGAATATTAGAAATAGCTTACAAACACAAATTAGGCCACTTAGGATCTTATCTATCAGCAGCTGGGATTATAGATGAAATATATAAAAATAAGGACCCAAATGATATATTTATACTATCCTCAGGACATGCTGCTTTAGCGTTGTATGCAGCTTTAGAAAAATATGAAGGTAAAAATGCAGAAGAATTATTTATAAAACATGGAGGTCATCCCCATAGAGATGAAGAAAATGGAATATATTGTTCTACTGGTAGTTTAGGATTAGGAATAACAGTAGCTGTGGGTAGAGCTTTAGCAAATAAAAACAGAAAAGTCCATGTTTTAATTAGTGATGGTGAATCAGCTGAAGGATCAGTTTGGGAGGCTTTAAGATTTATTAAAGAAAGTAATTTATCAAACATAGAAGTTTATGTTAATGTAAATGGTTATGCTGCTTATGATAAAGTAGATATAAAATATTTAGTTGATAGACTTAAAATATTTTTACCTACAATTAATATTAAATATACTAGTGTAAACCAATATCCATTTTTAAGAGGATTAAATGCACACTATCATATAATGTCAGAAAAAGATTATAAATCAACACTATGAGAAAAGAATTTGCAGAATTTTTACACGGCGAAATGTCGTATAATGAAAAAATAATTTTAATAACAGGTGATCTAGGATATGGTTTATGGGATAGAATAAAAATAGACTATTCAGATAGATTTTATAATGTAATGTCTTCAGAACAACTTATGGTTGGTACAGCAGTAGGCTTAGCTATGGAAGGATTTATACCATTAGTATATTCAATTACACCTTTTGTACTTTATAGACCATTTGAATTACTTAGAAATTATTTAGACCATGAACATATTCCTGTTAAATTAATAGGTGGAGGTAGAGATAAAGACTATGGTTATTTAGGATTCTCCCATTGGGCTGAAGAAGATATAAAAGTGTTATCTACATTAAATAATATCCAATTATATAAACCAAAAAACCCAACAAATAAATTATATAAAGAATTTCTATATAATAAGAAACCAAGTTATTTAAATTTAAAACGATAATGAATATATTAATAACAGGGGGTAATGGTTATATTGCTAAGTCATTAAGTAAAGGATTATGGAAGGGATCAAATAGATATAATATTACTTCTATAACAAGAAATGATTTTGATTTATCTAATAGAGAAGCTACTAACAAATGGTTTGAAGGAAAACATTTTGATGTAATAATACACACAGCAGTAGTAGGAGGTAGTAGATTTAAAAAAGATGATGCTGATACTTTATATCAAAACCTTCAAATGTTTTTTAACTTATATAATAACAAATACTGTTTTAGTAAGTTAATTCATTTTGGTTCAGGAGCTGAATTAGGTGTACCTAGTGATCCTTATGGTTTAAGTAAAAAAGTTATTAGTAGAATAATAGATGCTGAACCTTATTTTTATAATATAAGAATATATGGAGTTTTTGATGAAAATGAGTTAGATACAAGATTTATTAAGGGTAACATTAAACGTTATATTAATAAAGAACCTATAAAAATACATCAATCTAAATTAATGGATTTATTTTATATGGGTGATTTAATTAAATTAGTAAAACATTATATAAATGAAAAACATCTATCTAAAAATATAGATTGTAGTTATAAAAAAAGTTATTCTTTGTTAGATATAGCTAACATAATTAATAATTTATCTACTCATAAAGTAGAAATAGATTTTAAAGATAATAAAGCTAAAAATTATATAGGTACTACTACAGCAGATTTAAAATGGATTGGTTTAGAACAAGGTATAAAAAATACATATGAAAAATTATTAGATGAAGCAAATTAGTTTTATAATTAATACTGCGGTAAATGAACTAAATCATATTAGTTTATTATTAAAATCTTTAAAATTAAATCTTGATGGGGATAAACATGAAATATTAGTCTTTATAGATAATGATAATCAAGGTACATATGAATATCTTAAATCAATTAAAGATCAATATTATGATTTAAAAATAATAACTCATAAATTACCTCCTTGTATAGGTTATTCTAGAAATAATAATTTACTTGTTGAATTAGCTAAACATGATATAGTAAGTTACTTACAAAGTGATATGATTATATCCCCACATTATGATACTGATGTTTTAAAAGAGTTAAAATCTAATATGATATTAAGTGCTACTAGAGTTGAACCCCCTTTACACGGTGACTCAGTAGAAAAAATAACTAAAGATTTTGGCACTGACCCCTTAGAATTTGATTTAGATAAATGGAACAAATATTCAGTTACTGTAAAAGAAGATAAAATGATAGATTACTTTTTTGCTCCTATAACATTTTATAAAAATCTTTGGTTAGGAATAGGAGGATATGATACTTTATTTAGAAGATCAAGAGAAGACTCAGATTTAGTTCAAAGATGTTTACATAAGGGAATAAAATTAAAACAAACATTTGGAGCTATTGTTTATCATTTTACTTGTACATCATCTAGAGGTAAGGATTGGTTTAAGAAAGATAATATTGAAGCCCAAAATAGAGTAAAACTTCAAGAACAGGCAGATCAAATTGAATTAAAACGTTTTATAAGAAAATGGGGTGGGTTTAATCACGGTACAGAGAAACTAAATAAATATAATGTTGATTTAAAAATACAAAATAGTTCTAAAATATCACCTTATATAATTCAAAATATAGAACCTTTATTTTCTAAAGTTTGGATTGATGATTTTAATTTATATAAAACTTTATTAGATAATGTTTCAAAAGAACATGAACTAGCAAATAAATTACTTAATTTTACAGATAAACAATGGGAAAAAACATCTAAATATCATAATTTAATTGATTATAAAAGTATACTTGTATTACAGAATGATCATATATTAGAGTATGATAAAATAAATGTGCAATTAATAATTAATGGTGAAACATTAATCCAATCAGATTTTGAAGTAATAAATAATATACATAAAATAATAGAAAATTATGAAGAAGGAACTTATGAGTATGGTAATATTACTTTACATATTATCAATAAAATTAAAATAAATAATACAATATGTACTAATCCCGATTTTGATATGAATTTACTTAATATTTCTTAATATTTATAACTGTCAATTCCAAAAAACTTAATACAATGAAAGAAGAAACTGCAAAGAGAAAGATAACAAGTATTGAAATAAGTTATAGTAATAAAAGGGAGCTAAAAGAATTATCTAATAAAGAAGAATTTCGTGGTATTATAATGAGAGATTCTTTTAGGGCTATTAAAGATGCTATTAAAAATAATTATACTACAATAGAGTTATTTAATATAATAAATCTATCTATAATAATTAAATTATCATCTTTATATTTCCCAACAGCATTAAAAAGGATAAGTAATTATTTTGAAGAAAATGAAGAATATGAGAAATGTGCTGAAATTAAACAACTAATTAATAAAATAAAACAATGAAAAATATAAATAAATCAACAGGTTACTTTATAGTAACTATATTTTGGTTAGCAATATTCACTTTTTGCTCTCTAAAAACACAATCCCAAACTTTTGTAAGTACAACCCCAGAAAATAAAAATGTAATACTTGAAGAATTTACAGGTATTTATTGTACTTATTGTCCCGATGGACATCTAATAGCACAAAATTTACATGATGCAAACCCAAATGATGTATTTTTAATTAATATACATACAGGTGGGTATTCAACTCCAAATAGTCCTAATGACCCTGATTTTAATTGTTCATATGGAAGTGCTATTGCTAACAATGCAAATATAGCTGGCTATCCAGCAGGTTCAGTTAATAGAGCAATATTTTCAGGAATTACCCCACAAAATCCAGGGGGAACAGCAATGAGTAGAAGTGATTGGGCTACAGCCGCAAGTGATATTATATCACAACCTTCTTATGTTAATGTTGGGGTTCAAGCAAGTTATGATATGGCAACTGGTCTTTTAACAGTTAATACAGAAACATATTATACTTCAACTACTACTAATATAAATGTATTACACGTAGCAGTAGTGCAAAATAATGTACCAGGCCCACAAACAGGTGCTTCATCATTTAACCCTGGTGCAATAATAACAGGACCGTGGAATCCAACGTATAATCACCAACATATGTTTAGACACTTAATGGATGGTGCTAGTGGTTTAGAATTTACAACAACAACTGCGGGTACATTTATTCCTAATACACATACATGGCAAATGCCTGCTAATTTATCTAATGGTCAACAAACTAATGGATTCTTTCCTAATTTAGATCCTACAAATTTAGATGT